>Ga0255338_1000316_pt1 | contig 178043 bp, 145 predicted proteins | sample MeOH1_35cm_T4_19_FD_203715 | JGI IMG/M metagenome (GOLD analysis project Ga0255338, IMG submission 203715) | Sandy soil microbial communities from University of British Columbia, Vancouver, Canada - MeOH1_35cm_T4_195 | ecosystem: Engineered > Artificial ecosystem > Sand microcosm >... | reverse complement strand
CGCCAGAAATGGAGGTATAAAAATTATGACAAATTTATATTGTTTAGAAGACTTTTATAATCGTTTAAAAAATGATCTTGAGTATCGTGCTTATGTGATAAAAAATCCCAAACAAGCGATGTGTGAGTTGCATGGCGTTGACGCCTCCAGCATCCCCGATGTTAAATTTGAAATCATTGAACAAGCGGAGGACACTATCACAATAGTACTTCCAGTAAAACCTGAAAATTATACGCCAGATCAGAAAACAGTTGCCAAAAAAGCCGCAGATCAAACAGTAGACCTTATATATAACAAAGGAATCCCAGGTTTTTTAATTCCTAATGACAAACTCCGTTGGGTCCTGTTAACTATGCGTCGAAGCTGGTTCCATAAAGAAGGTGTAGTTTAATGTGGCAATAATCGATTAACCAGACGAGGAGGCACCTGATAGAAGATGATTTTTGGTTGTCTGATTTAAAATTGGACAAATATAAATGCAGGCTTGATTGTAATATACGTTTTTACATGTAATCTCAAGTCATTTGACCGGGACATTCGTGCTATCTTTGCAGTGGTCATGTACGGCCAGGGTAGCGCAAACGTTTGCGAATCTAAGATCAATTTCTGCAAAAAGTTCAGAATACCAACAATCAGAATAATTGTGCATAACTTTTTTCAATATCACCTTAAACAAATTGTATCGTAAGTTACCATTTTATTGTAACCTATTGAAATATAATTATTTTATGAGATATGGGTTAGCAATGAACAAAAGGTATTTATCCACAAAATCTGTGGATAATGTTGTGCATAGGTGGTGAAAACCATTGAAAATAGGGGGTTAAACGAGCTGAGTTAGAACCCGCCAATGTGTGTTGATTTGTAAAATTAAAAATGGCATCTAAAGTCGATTCTTAAAAATATATGTGGCTACTGCGTGATCTTTTGTATTTGCTTCTGATTCCTTTTTGTTTTAATTTGTTATTCATTTTTCACCTCTGGTTAAGATTTTACTCTCTTAACAGGGAGGCCATCAAATCAGGGCAAGATCAAAGCACAGCAAGGCTACAGCCCTAGATTTAATATGGTTTTCTTAGGTTTGCATTGTTTCTGTATTATACTTCGCTGCATGTAACCAAGGAATTAATACACAAAGAATGAAGCCACCGATTAAAAATGCTTCGAAAAAGAAAACATTGCTCATTGGAATTTGGCTAGGTGGTACAAAGCCAATGAGTATTGTTCCAACACAACAGATTAAACCAATGCCAGCGACTAACCAGATGCCAATTTTACCGCCTGGTATTTTGTAGCTCCTCGGTTTATCAGGCTGACTGTATCGCAACTTGATTCCTGCCGCAAATAAAAATACGTACACCAATAATGCCAATTGTGCACACAATTCGGTGAGCATCCAATAAGCACTGCTGATGGAGTCGACACATAATAATAAGCAGCTCAATAATGTTACAATACAGGCCTGAGTGACGAGGATAAACACAGGAGCACCGTGCTGATTAACTCGGGTAAAATGCCGGGACAAACAACCATCTTGTGCGGCGATCAGTAATCCACGACTCGGACCAATAATCCACGCTGATACACCACTTAATCCACCGACGATAATGAATATGACCGTTATCGAGGTCATCCATGGCATATGATAAGATTTGAAAAACACCGCATACGCATCAATAAAACCGGATACTACATTTAATGTTGAGGTTGGTACAACCACCGTAATAGCTAATGAACCTAAGACCAGTGTTGAAAAGATAATGGCCGCTGAATATAGTAGAGCACGTGGATAATCACGTTGTGGATTTTTAACATCCTCTGCATGAATCGCCGACATTTCCACGCCCATAAGACCAAATAAAACGGCAGAAAAGATAGACAAATTTCCCAAAGAGCTAAAATCAGGTAACCAAGATGTCGTGGTATCTACAGCGAGCGGATAGCCCTTAACTAACCAAATTAGGCCTAAAATGGTGATACCAGCCATGGGTAACAACGTGCCAATTGATGCACCAATGATACTAATTAAGCTCGAGAGTCTCATGCCAAAACAATTTAATAAGGTGAATAACCAAAATAAACTGATCACAGCTGAAATTAAATAAAGTTTATTGGTAGCTAGCGCAGGATTGAATAAATACGCAAATGTTTCTGCAATAAAGATCAATATGGTGGGATACCAAACAACATTATAAATCCATTGCAGCCAAATAGTGACAAATGCGGAACGCCGTCCAAATGCTTCGCGCACCCAAACGTAAATGCCTCCAGTATGTGGGTAGGCTGTTGCAAGCTCTGCCGCGACTAGGGCTACCGGAATAAAATAAGCTAGTGCTGCAATGAAATAATAAGAGACCAGAGGCAGGCCTAGCTTCGCTGAAATCGGGAGCGTACGAAGATTATCGACGGCGATCACGTTGATCATGACGAGTGAGAAGACACTGAGTACATGTTTTTGTTTAGTCATGCAAATTCCTTACTGTCCTTCAGTGAATTCTCAACAAAAGTCCGATCCACGTGCGTTGTCTAATGAGATGATGTACTCAGATTCCGAAGCACGTACTGCAAAATTCCACCGTGTTTATAATATTCAAGTTCATTTGCCGTATCGATTCGACACAATACTTGAATTTTATCTTTTTTACCATCATTTCGGTGAATGGTCAGAGCAATCAGCTCACCTGGCTTTAAATGCGCATCCACAGCAATATCAATGCGTTCATCACCCTGTAATTGCAATGTTTTACGTGTGGTGTCGGGTTGAAATTGCAATGGGAGCACGCCCATGCCGATTAGATTCGAACGATGAATCCGTTCAAAACTTTCTGCAATAACCGCTTTTACACCCAATAAATTAGTCCCTTTGGCGGCCCAATCACGAGACGAACCTGTACCATATTCTTTGCCCGCAAAAATAACTAATGGAAAGTGTTCTTGCTGGTAAAGCATCGAAGCATCATAGATTGGCATGGTGGTATTGGTCGGGATAAATCGAGTAACGCCACCTTCAATGTCAGGTGTCATTTCATTGCGAATACGAATATTGGCAAATGTTCCACGCATCATAATCTCATGATTACCACGTCGTGAGCCGTATGAATTAAAATCCGCCTCACTCACACCTTTAGATTTCAAATACAAGCCTGCTGGTGAACTGGGTTTGATGGAGCCTGCAGGGGAAATATGATCTGTTGTAATGGAATCACCTAAAATGGCAAGAATATAGGCCTTATCAATTGGTTTGATTGCTTTGGGCTTTTCACTTAATTGTTGGAAGAAGGGCGGATGCTGAATGTAGGTAGATTGATCATTCCAGTCATACGTATTACTTTCAGTCATTTTAATTGCTTGCCACTGGGCGTCACCTTCGAACACTTTTGCATATTCCTTACGAAACATAGTGCCACTGACTTTAGCAACTTCGGCTGCTACTTCCGTATTGGTTGGCCAGATATCTTTTAGAAACACATCGTGTCCATGTTTATCTTGACCAATAGGATCGTTGACTAAATCAATGCAGGTCGTTCCTGCTAAAGCAAACGCTACCACTAATGGAGGAGAGGCTAACCAATTTGCGCGTACTTGTGGGTGCACGCGACCTTCAAAATTACGATTCCCCGATAACACAGAACACACCACTAAATCATGCTCAGTCACACTGTGGGCAATGGCGTCGGGTAGAGGGCCTGAGTTGCCAATGCATGTCGTGCAACCATAACCAACCAAGTTAAATCCCAGTTCATCAAGCGCTGCTTGAAGTCCAGCTTGCTTTAAATAATCGGTGACTACTTTAGAGCCTGGTGCTAGCGATGATTTGACCCATGGTTTTCGTTGTAATCCTTTTGCCAAGGCTTTTTTAGCTACAAGTCCAGCGGCCATGAGGACACTTGGATTAGACGTATTTGTGCAGCTGGTAATTGCTGCAATCACAACATCTCCATGGTGTAAATCGTAATCCTCTCCTTTGACAGGAAAGGCGAGATCTTTTTCGGCTTCTTTGCCTGACTCTTTTAAAAACGTTGCAAACTCATGCGGTAAACTGTGTAAATTAACTTTGTCTTGTGGACGTTTGGGACCCGCTAAAGAAGGTTCCACTTTACTCAAATCAAGACTCAGTGATTCTGTGAAAATAGGGTCAGCCGATTGACTATCATACCAAAGGCCTTGAGCTTTACTGTATGCTTCAACCAATTCGATGGTATGTTCATCGCGACCCGTTAATTTTAAATAACGCAAGGTTTCATGGTCGACTGGGAAAAAGCCACAGGTTGCGCCGTATTCAGGTGCCATATTTGAAATGGTTGCTCGATCAGCCAACGGCAGTTGTGCTAGTCCAGGACCATAAAACTCAACAAATTTACCGACCACACCCTTGGCACGGAGCATTTGTGTCACTGTCAGTACCAAATCGGTTGCGGTAATACCTTCTTGTAATTGACCAGTAAGTTTTAAGCCAATGACTTCAGGAATGAGCATCGATACGGGTTGACCTAACATAGCAGCTTCCGCTTCAATCCCACCAACACCCCAACCTAAAATACCCAAGGCGTTAATCATAGTGGTGTGCGAATCCGTACCCACGAGCGTATCGGGGTAGGCATATAAAACACCATCGTGCTCGCCTTGCCAAACCGTTTTACCGAGGTACTCAAGGTTTACTTGGTGGCAAATACCCGTGCCTGGGGGCACTACCTGAAAATTGTTGAATGCTTTTTGGCCCCAGCGAAGAAATTCATACCGCTCGTTGTTGCGATGCATTTCAATGGAAGTGTTCACTTTCATAGAATCCGGTGTAGCAAATTTATCCACCATAATGGAATGGTCAATCACCAAATCAACGGGTGAGAGCGGTGATATTTTATTAGGGTCGCCGCCCATTTTTTCCATAGCGGTTCGCATGGCAGCTAAATCAACGACGGCAGGCACGCCCGTAAAATCTTGCATTAATACGCGTGTGGGACGGTAGGCGATTTCATGCTGTGATTTTTTAGTTTTTAACCATCCTGCAAGTGCAGCGATATCCTGTGTGGTCACTGTGATGCCATCTTCAAAACGCAGCAAATTCTCAAACAGGACTTTTAACGAATAAGGCAGGCGCGTAATCCCTTGATGATGTTGTTCTGCCTTTTTTAGACTGTAATAGTGATATGTCTTATCGCCCACGTGCAATTCGGACTGAGTAGAGAGTGTGTCCTGTCCAACGATCATGATTATGCTCCTGATTGTTTATATAATTTTTATAAATCCTACTACGTCATCCAGAGCGTTAGCGAAGGATCTCCGGCATTGGTACCATGCCATATTCAGGAGATGTCTCGCGATGCTCGACATGACGTATGTTTACTTAAAATAAACTGTCTTGGCTATCAGGCTCCTGTGAGCCACCGTACTCGGTCGTAATCGATTCTTCATCAATTGCCGGAACGTCTTCATCACGAAAATATTCAGTGATGGTATTAGTCTGATTAGGTTTAGCACGCAAACCATTGGTTGGGTTAATCCCAACTGAAATAATATCTGCTGGCTGTGGTAATTCATGCTCAGGTTTACCTTGCAAGGCTATTTTCATAAAATCGATCCAAACAGGTAAAGCCAAACGCGCCGCGTACTCATGCAATGGGTGAGGGGTATCAAACCCAATCCAAGTGGTGACGACTAAATCGGGATTGTAGCCGGCAAACCAGGCATCGACTTGCTCATTTGTTGTACCTGTTTTGCCCGCAATGTCTTTGCGATTTAATACTCTGGCATCATAAGCTGTACCACGTTGAATCACTGTTTGTAATGCAGAATTCATTAAAAATGCCACATCTTCAGAAATAACGCGAGGTGCATTGAGATCTCCACCGGATTGTTGACTGTCGCAATGATGACACACAGTTGAGGCTTTGGCCTGCAGTAATACACGACCATTACTGTTGGTGATCTTATCAATTAGAAATGGTTCAACTTTATAGCCGCCATTGGCAAATACGGCATAAGCTGCCGTAAGATCCATTGGACTTGCAGATAAACTACCTAAGGCTAATGATAACGCGTGGGGTAAACTTGCTTTACGAAATCCGAATTGAGCTGCATAACTAATTGCATAATCGATACCAATATCATCCAAAATACGAATTGAAACTAAATTTAACGAGTGCACTAATGCTTCTCGTAAGCGAGTGGGACCACCGAATTTAAATTTATCATTGTGCGGTCGCCAAGTATTATTGGCCTGACTTGGATCCTTCACAACAATCGGTGCATCATTCACCAGCGTTGCTAATGTATAACCTTTATTTAATGCCGCAGCATAAATAAACGGTTTAAAACTCGAGCCGGGTTGGCGAGTCGATTGCGTGACTCGATTAAATTTACTTTTTTGGAAGTTAAATCCTCCCACTAATGCTTCAATAGCGCCATTGTTAGGATTGAGTGCCACAAGAGCCGCTTCGGCTTGTGGGTCCTGTGCTAATTGCCATTGATTTTTATCAGATCTCGCGTAAACAATGTCACCAGGTGAGACAATTTGTTTTGCAAGCGAGGGTGCTTTTCCAACCCAACCTTTTCGAAGCGCAGGTTTTGCCCACGATAAACCTGCCCAATGGATCGTGATCACAGTGCCTTGTAATGTTGTTGCCGTTACTGATTGTTGGTTGACCGATTGAATGACGACGGGCTCTAGATCGTTAATAATGGGATATTTGCTGAGCGTTGATTGAATCATCGCCAAGGAGGCCAACTGGTTTACCGGCATTTTTGCGATGGGTCCTCGATAACCGTGGCGTCGATCGTAAGCAAGTAAATGATCTTCTACAATCTGATCGGCGGCATTTTGTAGTTTACCATTGATCGTGGTGTATACTTTGTAGCCATTTGTATAAGCTTCTGCACCGAAGTGATCATAGAGAGATTGTCTAATCATTTCTGCAACATACGGTGCTTTTACTTCTGGCGTTGCACCATGATAGGCTTCTGTGAGGGGCTCGCTGATGGCGGTTTGATATTCAGCGTTCGAGATGTATTTTTCTTCCAATAATCGTTCCAAAACATGATCTCGGCGTTTTTTTGCCGCAATCGGATTGGCAATAGGGTTGTGAGTTGATGGAGCTTGTGGGAGTCCTGCAATCATGGCTAATTGCGCGACGGTGAGATCAGACAACGGCTTGCCATAGTAAATCTGTGCTGCTGCACCAACACCATATGCGCGGTTGCCTAAGTAGATTTGATTCAGATAAAGTTCTAAAATTTTTTCTTTACTGAGTTCACGATCGATTTTAATCGCGAGCATGATTTCATTGAATTTGCGTAAGAAAGTTTTTTTCCGATTTAAAAAGAAATTTCGTGCGACCTGCATGGTAATCGTACTACCACCTTGCGATTTAGTGCCCGTTTTTATCATACGTACCGCGGCTCGACCTAGACCAAAAACATCAACACCGGGGTGATCAAAAAAGCGCTGATCTTCTGTGGCCAATAAAGCTCGAATCAAAGTAGGGGGAATTTGGTTGTATGTGAGTGGAATACGTCGTTTTTCACCATATTCCTGGATCAGCAAACCGTCTTGTGTATAAATCCGTAGGGGCACTTGCAGTTGTACTGTTTTTAGCGAATCAACATTAGGTAACTGACTTTCGGCGTAAAGATATAATACACTTGCCGCAACTAAAACCAGAAAAGATAAACTTAACAAAGCCCAAAGGCCCTTCCGCCAGAAATATGTGGTTTTTTTAGTCATTAAATGGTTTGGCCTACGATTTTCCATCTAAAAAAACATTATAGCGTGTTATCTTATAAAATACAGTCTTTACTAGGGTAAACACCGTGCAAAATCCAAATATCTCGACAATAGTGTCATCACGTTATCGTGTAATATTTGGATTGAACCGTCATTCACCAAAATATCATCAGCTACGGAACGATATTGTTTTTCACTGGCTTGCGTGGCTAGGATGGATGATGCTTGTTTAGCAGTGATTTTATCACGAGACATGAGGCGTTTTATCTGTTGCGAACGTTCTGCCACAACCAGCAGCACGCGATTAAGATAAGGATATGCAGTACGATCTGTGAGCAGAGGAATTTCGATGAAACACAATGATTGCTGAATATTTGCTATTTCCTGTTCTATTTTTAATCGAATCATGGGGTGTAATAATTGCTCTAACCACAATCGTTCTGTTGTGTCTTGAAAAATTAAATCACGTAATCGTCGTCGATCCAATTCACCGGTTGCTGTGAGTATTGATGCCCCAAAATGATGAATAATATCATCAAGCGCTGGCTCTCCGGGTAAGGTCAATGAGCGAGCAATGTGATCAGCGCTGATCACAGGGATATCTTGTTGAGCAACGATGGCGGCAACTGTTGATTTACCGCTGGCAATGGTGCCTGTCAGACCTACACAGTACATGATCACATCTCCTGATATGCTGCTTCAATTGCATTAAACGTGATTTCTGCTAATGTTTCAATCGTATGATGCGCTGTTGTTAATGGAGGCAACCAATACAACGTATTACCAATAGGGCGTAGCAATGCACCGCGTTTTTGTGCTTCCTCCGCAACCCGATAACCTATTCGTGTCTCTTTGGGGCCGATTAAATCAGCAGCAACAATGGCACCAATCGAACGCATGTTGGTGAGTTTAGCAGTCTGTTGAATGATCTCGGCAAAATGGCGTTGCATGCAGGCACCCAATGCTTGGGCCTGATGATTAATATTGTCTGTGCGCATGGTTTTAATAGTGGCTAGAGCGGCACTGACTGCCAGTGGATTACCGCTGTAGGTATGAGAGTGTAGAAATGGGCGTCCGGCGGTATGATCATGATAAAACAATTCATAAATAGGATGGTCGATTAACACACAGCTCAGGGGTAAACTACCCGACGTTAATCCTTTGGATAAACAAATCATATCGGCATGAATTCTCGCATGCTGCGATGCTAACCATTCGCCAGTGCGGCCTAACCCTGTCATGATTTCATCAGCAATTAAATAAATATCATGTTGTTTGGCAAAAGCGGCTAGTTTTTTTAAAAAATCAGCACTGTAACAGCGCATGCCGCCAGCACCTTGTATGATGGGCTCTACAATAATTGCATAGGTTCGATCTTTTTGAGATTCAAGCTGCTGCAATATTGTTGGCCAACTGGCATCGCAAGATTGCCATATTGGATCATTTTGATCGGTAACATAAGGAATAGGGCTTAAAAAATGGCAGGGTAGGTTAAATTGTGAAAATGGTTTTTTATAAAGTCCTAAATCACTTACACCAAGTGTTGCCAACGTTTCCCCATGATAACTATTGCTGAGTGCAATGAATTGATTGCGAGTCGAATAACCTTTGAGTTGTGAGGCGTGAATGGCTAATTTCATGGCGATTTCAACAGCAGATGAACCATCGCTTGCAAAAAATACATGTTGCCTTTGAGTGATTGCGCTTAATTCTTCAGCGAGCTCTACAATGGCTGGATAGGTTGTGTTAGCAGGAATAACGTGTTCGAATTGAGTGAGTTGCTTCTGAATTGCAGCCATGACCGCAGGATGTCCATGACCTAATGATTTACACCACCAACTCGAAATTGCATCAATGAGTATGCCTTGATCCGTATGCAAATAGCTTCCTGTTGCTTGTTGAACAATCAACGGTGGATTTTGTTCAAAGTCTTTCATATACGAGCAGGGGTGCCAGATATGGTTTAAATCATTCTGAATTAATTTGTTCAACATATTCATTTTTTAATTGACAATCAAATCATGCACTTTATCATGTTGTTCATTTATAACAAATGGGATATTCAGATGACTTCAACTTTTCAACGCTGGACCATGCAAGATGTATCCGCGATTTACTCACAACCATTTAATAATTTGTTGTATGCGGCACACACAGTTCATCGCGAACATCATAATCCCAATGCGGTTCAATTAGCTCAATTATTGAGTATCAAAACAGGAGCATGTCCTGAAGATTGTGGATATTGTGCTCAAAGTGGACATCATAAAACTCATGTTGAAAAAGAAAAGTTAATGGCGTTAGATGATGTGCTCGCGAAGGCGCGAGAAGCTAAAGCACAGGGAGCGACGCGTTTTTGTATGGGCGCGGCGTGGCGCTGTCCTCCTGAGAAAGTCATGACCGAGTTATCCGAGATGATTCAGGGTGTTAAAGATCTAGGCCTGGAAACGTGTATGACCTTAGGGATGCTGTCTGCGGATCAAGCTCAAGAGCTAAAAACTGCAGGATTGGATTATTACAACCATAATATTGACACCTCGCCGAGTTTCTATGACAAAGTAGTGAAAACTCGGACGTTTAGTGATCGATTAAACACTCTAGAACATGTTCGAAACGCTGGGATTAATGTGTGTTGTGGTGGTATTTTGGGGCTCGGTGAAACACGCGACGATCGTATCGAGTTTTTGTTGACGTTGGCAAATCTTGAAACGCCGCCAGAAAGTGTGCCAATTAATCGCCTTATTCCAGTTGAGGGTACGCCGCTTGCTAAAGCGAATCCCGTTGAAGGCATCGAATTAGTTCGAACGATTGCCACAGCGCGAATTTTAATGCCAGGCAGTATCGTTCGCCTCACAGCGGGTCGTACGGAGATGAGTGATGAGTTGCAGGCACTCTGCTTTTTTGCGGGAGCTAATTCAATTTTTATTGGTGACACCTTATTAACAGAATCAAATCCGCAGTTAGAAAAGGACACTATTTTATTGGAAAAATTGGGTGTTCACGCTCAGCAATATGCATGACAAACACTGGATGCAGTGCGCATTTGATCTCGCATTAAAGGCGCGTGATGAGGATGAAGTACCAGTGGGTGCTGTATTGGTGAGTGCAGATGGACAACAACTAGGACAGGGTTGGAACCAAGTGATTCAGCGGCATGATCCAACAGCTCATGCCGAACTACTCGCAATTCAAGACGCAGCGACACGTGTGCAGAATTATCGTTTAGATGGCAGCACGTTATACGTGACCCTAGAGCCATGTTGTATGTGTGCTGGTGCGCTTGTGCATGCACGGGTGAAGCGACTCGTGTTTGCCACGCGTGATTTTAAGGCCGGATCGGCCGGTTCTGTTTATAATTTACTTCAAGGCTACCCGTTGAATCATCAATTACAAATTGATGAGGGGATTATGCAACAAGAATGCGCTGTATTACTCACCGATTTTTTTAAGCAACGACGATAAGCAATAAATATTCAGTGATTCAAGAGGATTTTTTTGCGAATTTCAGCTAACATGGTGAATAACAAAACTTGCTGAGAAGGTATGATGGTCAAATCAACCAGCCCCTCAAACGATGATGCAGAAAGCAATAAGAAAACAAAAGCAACTAAAACAAGTCGTGTAAAAAAAGCGAAAGCAGTTAAAGAGCCTAAAGCACCTAAGACTTCTAAGAGTCCCAAGACTGCAAAGACTGCAAAGACTGCAAAAGCACCTAAAAAATCGGTGGCTGAATCGGGGGCCGGCGACATGCCTCAGCAAGAGGATTCTTTGGTTTTATCAGACGTGATCCCCGATCATTTAGTCTCTGAAACCGAACAGATGGATGATTTTACTTACCCTGATGATTTATTTGAAACAGACAGTGATCGTGATTTACTCAACCAAATTACGGGCGTTTATCAGATTTGGTGGAACTGGGCGCATTTTGAGTTAACCGTTGTTTCACCTGAAGTAGAAACGATTTCACCTTGTGTAATCATTCCGCCTGAAGCACAAGAGTTTGTTTATCCAATTAATGATTATGGTCACACGTTATCGACATCGAAAGGGTCGGAAATGTATTCAGTAGGAATGTCGATGTGTAAATTATTTTATACCATCGAGAAAATGATCCATATTCTGGTTGAGCGATTTAAACGGGATGGGATTACGACATCAACTGAAGTGCAAATTGCTTTTGATGGTCATCAATTAGCGCAACGCAAGGCATTTGAATCGGTCATTAATTTAAGCTACAACGTGGTGGTTACCAATTTTGATCCCGGTGTTTGGGGCGAGCGATATTTAGAGATTGTCAAACGCCTTGCTGATAGAGGATATGGCTATCCGGCTGAAGCACCACGCGATACGTATAAAAATGTTAATAAAGAATCGTCTACTGCTGCAAAACGTTAACTCTATTTCTTTGCTAACACAATATCAATGACGTGTGTATCTTGATAAGGAAATGTAAAAATCTTCTCAAACATACGCTTAATACGTTGCAGTAGAAACGTTTTAGGCAGGACGGGGACTGATAGTGTATTAAGAAACCATGTACCCTCGATTCCAAATGATGCAAGTTCATCAATGTCATGTAAGGTAATCGGAATATGTAAACGTTGGTGTTCAACCACATCAAATTGATGCTGTTTCAGTATTTTTAATAATTCTTCTTCACCAGATGCTGCAGGCGTATTTTTAACAACCGCTTTATAATAATGACCGACGATGTTACTCAATATGGTGCCTTTCGCGATAAAGTTGGCGAGATGCTGTTGCGCGACGGGAAATGACTCATAAGTAGTGGTGATGATTGAGAAATAACCGTTAGCTTTAGCCAGTGTTTGAGCTTGTTCAAATAAAATGTTTGTGGGAATGTAGGCATTGATAAAATGCGCCAGAATTAAATCTTGGCTATGTGGTGGCAGAAAATGACTTGCATCAGCGGCACTGGTTTCTATCGTATTGAGTTTAAGTGAATCACTTGCACGTTTCAGCATTTCAGCTGAAACATCAATGCCCGTAAAATCAGCTTGTGGCATACGTTGCTTTAATTTTGATAAAAAAGCACCATCCCCGACGCCTAAGTCAAGAATTTTATAATGTGGTCGTTCACCCAGGTGAGCTCGAGCAATTTGTTCAAGCGCACATTTATGACTTTCGGTGATTGAACCAAAGCAGTCAGCTGTGTCGTACTGATTTGCAAGTGTGTTGTACATGGTCTTAACGAACATGCAAAACCCCTTTTAAAAAGTCTATTTAAAAAACTTCAAACTGCAATTTGAAAAGTATATCTTTAATTTACATCGAATTCCTAGCCCCTGATACAGATTTTATTTCATCGAAGTTGGAAATCTAATGAATTCATATTGACGAAGATCGTTCTCATTGTTAACATCGCGAGGATCTAACCCAAGGACCCTGTATGCAATTCATCGACCTAAAAACCCAGTCCGATCGAATCGAAGATCGCCTGATTGCACGACTAAAAACCGTATTGTCTCATGGTGCCTACATCATGGGCCCCGAAATTACCGAATTGGAAAAAAAGCTAGCCCACTTCACGGGAGTTGAGCACGCGTTGACGGTTGCCAGTGGGACGGACGCGCTATTGATTGCTCTTATGGCGCTGAACGTTGGTCCTGGTGATGAAGTCATTACCTCTCCCTTTAGTTTTTTTGCCACAGCCGAAGTGATCGCCTTATTAGGTGCAACCCCGGTGTTTGTTGATATTGACTCCGATACTTATAACATCGATGCGGCGCTTATCGAAGCAGCCATTACTCCGAAAACGAAAGCAATCATGCCGGTTAGTATTTATGGGCAATGTGCTGATATGGATGAGATCAATGCCATTGCTAAACAATATCAGTTGCCTGTCATTGAAGATGCTGCGCAAAGTTTTGGTGCGGTTTATAAAGATCGTCCATCATGTAGTTTAACGACGATTGCCTGCACTAGTTTTTTCCCATCTAAACCATTAGGTTGTTATGGTGATGGTGGAGCATGCTTTACAAACAACGATGAATTGGCATTACGTATGCAGGAAATTCGGTTACACGGGCAATCGAAGCGTTACTATCATACACGGTTAGGTATCAATGGGCGCTTTGATACAATTCAAGCGGCATTTTTATTAGAAAAAATGGAGCTTTTCCCCGAAGAGATTCAATTACGACAAGAAGTTGCACAGCGTTACAGTCAATTACTGCCGAAACAAGTAAAAAAACCGAGTATTAAGGCATACAATACCAGCGTGTTTGCTCAGTACACCATTGAGGTCTCTGAACGAGATACGATACAACAAAAATTACAGCAATTAGGTATTCCAACGGCAGTTCACTACCCTGTGGGATTGCACAATCAACCCATTATTCGTGAATTGTATCCAACGAATCACGCGTTTATACACACCGACGCAGCAGCGAGTCGTGTGATGAGCCTGCCTATGCACCCTTATCTAACGCAGGCGGATCAACAAAAAATTTGTACGGCATTGGAAAATGTGTTGGTCGATGGTGTGATAGCGTAGTAAATATATCAGTGCGGCCGGTGAGGGTTTCTCCATTGACTGCACTTTGACCACCAGTGTTTCATGACGATGCAACGATAAATGGACGACCTACTATGCACGCATTATTAATCACTGTTTTTTTACTTTCCTGGTCTTTAACTTGGTGTGTCAGGCGATATGCCTTAGCCAAGCAAATTTTAGATATACCGAATGATCGTAGTTCTCATCATACGCCTACCCCTCGAGGTGGTGGTGTGGCATTTGTTTTGGTTTTTATGATGACAACATACTGTTTGATGTATGCAGGCATTATTCATTTACCAAGTGGGATTTTACTCATCAGTCTTGCTGGACTGATTGCCTTGCTAGGTTTTTGCGATGATAAATACACGCTACCGGCCTATTGGCGATTTATCGGTCATTTCGTAGTGAGTCTGCTGGTTGTCATCGTGTTGGGTGGTTTGCCGAAGATCCAGTTTTATGGTTGGACCTTACACCCTGGCTATGTTGCCGATGCATTTGCAGTGCTTTATTTAGTATGGATGTTGAATTTATATAATTTCATGGATGGTATTGACGGACTGGCGAGTATCGAAGCGATCTTTGTGTGTCTTGCGGTAAGTATTTTGTATTACTTCAACGGCTATCCTCAATACATGATAATACCTCTGATTTTAGCCACTGCAGTCACGGGTTTTTTGTACTGGAATTTTCCACCAGCACGTATTTTTATGGGGGATGCCGGTAGTGGGTTTCTAGGATTTATGTTAGGTGTTTTATCCTTGCAGGCAACAGCGGTGGGATCACGTTTTTTTTGGAGTTGGTTCATTTTATTAGGTGTATTTATTGTGGATGCAACCGTCACGTTGTTTTGCCGTCTTATTCAAGGTGAACGAATTTACACAGCGCACTGCAATCACGCCTATCAGCACGCGGCTCGCGTACTACAAAGCCATCGATCAGTGACGCTTAGTGTTTTAGGGTTCAATATATTATGGTTGTGGCCTTTAGCAATGTTGGTAGGTTTGGGTTATCTCAATGGCTTCAATGGTGTAATCATAGGCTATACACCTCTGTGTATTTTAGCCATTCAATTGCGAGCTGGAAGAAAAACACACCACATTTGTTCATGATAGAGTAGTAGGGATAGGGTGGGCAAAGCGATAGCGTGCCCACCAAATTATCATCACGTGCGTCCCATTGAAATCTTCGATGGGTACTTTATTTACTCTTCTATTACACGGTTAAGGATTTGACATACGCTTCATAACCAGCACTGACCGTGTCGTTTAAGTTTGACTGTTGCGAGTTATTTGTTAACGTAATTGATTTCTTACCATAGATACCAATATGTGATAGAAAATGCACAGTTTGTTTATGGGAGACGTGAGTTGATGGTTGAACATTATTCGCTTGCTCATTCTCATTGACCGGTGATTCATCTAATTGCAATTCAAGCTGTATGCTATTATTTAGTTTGCTCAGATCATTTATTATTTTATGAAGAGTTCCTGCATTCTTGGTATTTATTTCAGAAAGTGCTAGTAGTCCAATACCCAGTAATCCTCCACCAAATAAAGAAAGGAGGGCAATTGGCAGAGCGATAACCACAGTGTGAATGTACAAAGCAGCGCAGCAATATCCGACTAGGGCCGCACAGAAGACAAGGAATCCGGCGCTTGCAGTCCATGCAGCCAAGGTATCATCCTGAGCGACTAGCTTTAGGAGGTCTTGCATGATCTGTGGATACTGTTCATCCGTATCAACCATATTTGATCTGAATGCCTCAACTTTGGTTAAAAGCTCTCTTTCCTGAGGAAGGGTTTTTAAGTGTAAAATAATTTGATCAACTTGATTTTTGCTTAAACTTAATTTGTTTTCTAATGAATTGACAGTGATACCTAATGTTTGAGCTATACCCTTTAGTTGATCAATATCATCAAGTTTTGAACAATCAAAAGTAATTTCAAAATTTTTGATAGTGTCTATTAAAAATTTGGTTAATGCTACCTCATCGTTTTGATTACTAATCTCACTAAATAGTGCTGGAAATAACTGTTCTTTTCTTCGTTTTTTTAATTGAACCGATAGCGCATTGATTTGTTGCATCGCTATCTTTCTACATTCGATAATGGCTTGTACCTCGAAATAAGTCATTTGCATGGATGCTGATGATTCATCTGTTTGCACATTTGAATAATGTTGATTATTTAACGTTTTTGCATAATTAGTTAAATGATTGATATTGGTTTCCAATACATTTAATTGTTCATTTTTTTGCTCTGCCATACTTCTCTCCAGGTTAATTTGGTGGCATTGTATGTCAAAAATATACAAAAAGAAATATATTTTTATACGTTGTTCTCAAAAAGCGTAGATACGTTCATGGATAGGGTAGTTACTAAGCAGATCGAATGAAATGATAGATACTTCATTCGATCCGCTTAATGAATGGAAACATCCGTCTATTCATCGGAATGGAATGACTCGGATGGTGAATAGATACAATCACTTAATGTTGTGTTAAGGTAAGTCTTGTACAATTAAGGACGAAGAATTGTTTTATAGTTGAGAATAGCAGCCACCATGGATGATTCTATGGAAAGTGCAAAAGTAAGTTCAACGCAATCAGCCAGCAGAGTATCGGGCTGTTTTAGGGAGATTATACTATGTTAATTTTAACACGACGTATTGGTGAGACGTTGATTATTGGTGATGATGTTAACATTACCGTCTTGGGCGTCAAAGGTAATCAGGTTCGTTTGGGGATTAATGCACCTAAAGACGTTTCTGTCCATCGCGAAGAAATTTATCTACGCATACAACAAGAGCGACAAGACAGCGAACAAGATACTGAAGTTGAAGCATAATTCAAAAAGGCAGGCAAATGTGCCTGCCCAAATTTTATAGTCATTTTCTTTTCTCGCGCACATAAGCCATATTCAACGACGTCTCTCCCGATGATAAATAATGCACCGTTTGATGTTCATCAATTAAGATTAATTGACCGTGGTCATTGATGCCTTTGGCAACACCCGTTAACGTGTCTGCAGGTTGCGCGACCGTTACGACTTGCCCGTCCAGATAATCTCGTGCTTGCCATGTTGTCATAAATGAGCTAAATCCTAGTGTTATAAACGTTGTCATGTGTTGATGCAACTGGCTAAGCAGCCTGGTGATGATATCATTGCGGTCAAAAGAATATCCCGTGATGTCTTGCAATGAGCACCAGGGTCGCATGGGATGAGGGAATTGAGTTGGTTCTGTCGCGGTTGAGTTGACATTGAGGCCAATGCCGATAATGGCATCAACATTTTGATTCGGTGCCCTCATCAATTCGATTAAGATTCCGCTTAGCTTTTTTCCTTGCCACAGGATGTCATTCGGCCATTTGATCATACAATCATTCGCAATCTTTAGTTCATCCAAGGTCGCTATTACAGCGAGGCTAACGAGTAAGCTTAAGGCAGCTAATTGAGATGGATCTTGACCCAAACGCCATCGACTGGAGCAATAAATATTTTCTGCAAAAGGCGAATACCAAGCGCGCCCAAAACGGCCTCTCCCTTGAGTTTGTTCTTCTGCACAACATACATCAATCTGATGATCGCGGTGAGATAACTCTTTTAAATAACGATTTGTAGAGTCAATGGTTTTAAATAGATGCAAATTAAACGAAGTATTCTTAATACGCTCAACAAGGCCATGTTGAATTTGTTCTTTATTTAATAAGATCACGATGACTGTCCAACGATAGGTAACGAATATCATGTACCGTGGGATGATGGCAAATTGCGGCACTGCATCCAATTTTTGGCATGAATGAGGTGATGTGCCATGATGTATTGTGTAGTATATCGTGCACGGTTTGATCCGTCACCGGTAAATAGGGCACATCAAATTGTTGAGTAGGATAAGATAGACCAAGACCACATGCTTTGATAAACGCCTCTTTTTGAGCCCAAATGTGGAAAAAAGAGAGGGGTTTTAGGCTTGGGATGACCTGATTCAACCCCGCATTTTCGCTAGATGAAAAGAGGTGTGAACCAATTCCTGTGTAAGCACGACCTGCAAAAAACTCGAGATCAATGCCAAGAGCGTGTTGCTGACCAATCGCAAGCAAAGCGAGATCACCTGAATGACTTAAATTAAATTGCAGATCCTCATTTGATGGTGATAGTTGTGGTTTTCCGTATGAATTTTCATTAAACTCCAACTCATGAGGTTTTGTATTTTTGAGATAACGTGAGAGAATAAGCCGTAACATGGCGCGAGCAACAGTAAATCGACGTTGATGACGATGAAAATAATACCGTTCGGCACGCTCGGTTTCAGCTTGATTGAGTAAGGCTTTTGCACCTGACCACAGCGTGTGTAATGGGTACTGCCAAATATCAACGCGTGTTGTTGTTAATGTACAATCACTGCTGTGAAATGATTTAAACTTAAAGCAGGTTGATTGTGAGAAACGATCAGTTTTGTTGATGTCTGTATCATCTGAGCGAACGAAGTCGGTCATTAAAATGATCATCTTTTTTGATTTATTTGCGCAATTATGCTACTTTTTATGGTCTAGCACAACTAGGGTAATTGAATGAGCTTACAATTTTTAGATTTTGAACAGCCGATAGAAGAACTGAACCAAAAAATTCAAGCGTTACGTATGGTTGATGGGGAAACTGAAGTTAATTTGAGCGATGAGATTTCTAGACTCGAAGAGAAATCAGTGGAATTGACTAAACATGTGTTCTCGCGACTGGAGCCATGGCAAGTCGCGCAAATGGCTAGACACCCTCTACGACCGCAAACCACAGACTATATTGAATATTTGTTTACTGATTTTCATGAGTTACATGGTGATCGTCATAATTCATCGGCACCAGCTATTATTGGCGGTTTGGCGCGCTTTAATGGTGAGTCGGTGATGGTCATCGGTCATCAAAAGGGTAAGCGCACTAAGGAAAAAGTTTATCGTAATTTTGGTATGGCGCGCCCAGAGGAATATCGTAAAGCCTTGCGTTTAATGAAAATGGCTGAAAAATTTCAAATACCTATTTTGACTTTCATCGATACCGCCGGCGCATATCCTGGTATTGGCGCAGAAGAGCGCAATCAATCGGAAGCGATCGCGCGTAACTTACAAGAGATGTCGACATTAAAAACACCCGTTATTTGTGTGGTAACGGGTGAAGCAGGTTCGGGTGGTGCGTTGGCTATTGGTGTGGGTGATCGCGTTATCATGTTGCAGTATGCAATTTACTCGGTTATTTCCCCTGAAGGTTGTGCGTCTATTTTGTGGAAAGATGCAAGTAAAGCAAGTGAAGCAGCGCGCGCTATGGGAATTACTGCAGATAAAATCTTAGCAAATGGCTTGATTGATCTCGTATTGGATGAGCCATTAGGTGGTGCTCATCGCAATATGGCAGAGATGGCCAATACACTGAGAGCAACGTTAACTCAAGAATTGCATCAGTTAAATTCATTATCCGTCAATGAATTGCTGGATCGGCGTTATCACAAATTAATGGCTATGGGAGCTTGCGACTGAGTTAACCGATGATGTTATTGGAACCTGAGTGGATAGAGCGGCTTTTATCTTATAAAACAATTCATGTGGGTTACAGTGGTGGATTGGATTCGACGGTATTACTGCATCAGCTGGCTCACATTGATCAACTAAAAAACAATATTTCAGCGGTGCATGTTCATCATGGTTTAAGTGCCAATGCAGATGAATGGCAGACGCATTGCGAATTGTATTGTCAAAAGCTGTCCATTCCATTGACTGTGTCACGAGTTAAGTTTGATTCATCAGCAAATATTGAAGAACGTGCTAGAGTTGCGCGATATGCTGTGTTTGCAGAGTGCTTAGATGATCACGATTGTTTGGTATTGGCACATCATCGCGATGATCAGGCTGAAACGTTGTTATTGCATTTAGTACGGGGAACCGGGGTAGATGGATTGGCAGCAATGCCGGTATCGAGAACACTGGCAAAAGGGCACGTGCTACGTCCGTTTTTACATTTGACGCGAGAGGATTTGGCGAGCTATGCCAGGACGCATCAGTTACCTTGGATTGATGATGAAAGTAATCTCAATATCGATTACTCGCGTAATTATATCCGACAACGCATTTTGCCATTGTTGCGCGTGAAGTGGCCGAATGTCGTCAACAATCTGGCAATGTGTGCGGATCATTGCCAAGAAGCCAAACTCAATTTGCACGTCTTGGCTTCGTTGGATTGTGATGAACTCACCGATACTCAATTATCGATGGATGCGTTGCCGCTGCATGAGCATTCGCGATTAAAGAATGTATTGCGTGTTTGGTTGAAACAACATGGAATTCAACGACCCAGCACTCGAATGCTGACCAGTGTAATGAATGACGTTATTTTAGCTGCGCCGGACCGTGTGCCAAGTGTTACCTGGGATAATGTTACCATTCGACGCTATCAACGAGTGTTGTATCTAGAGACTCAGTGTTTGAATGAAATTGCTCATTCTAAACAGTGTGTCATTGATCGTTCAGAGTTCAACGATCGACGAGACCTGAATCGCCAACAGGCTATGACGGATAAAATATGGGCTAACTTTCCATCAGCCATGATGTTAGATGATCAGATTTGTTTACAAGCAATCCAATCGACAGTTGGATTATGGATTCCAGCGGGTAGCCAGGTTGAGGTTCGATATCGTCAAGGTGGCGAGTTATTTCGATGGCATGGACAAACCAAAGAACTCAAAAAGCTATTTCAGCAATGGCAAGTTCCTCCATGGCAGCGGCATCGCGTGCCATTAATTTATGTGAACCATCGTTTACAAGCGGTGGTTGGCTATGCAATAGCCGATCAAGGGGATGCGCTGGTTGATGATCAACCCCGATATGTTTTCAGTTGTACAACAAGAGAATTATTATGCCACAGCCGTTAATTGATATTACACGCAAGCAAGCATTGTCATTTGCTGTATTTCTAGTGCTTTATGAATTTTTAACTTACATTGCTAACGATATGATCATGCCAGGCATGATCGATGTGGTGCGATCGTTTCACGCATCTGAAAGCAATATTGCTACCTCGCTCACATTGTATGTATTGGGTGGTGCAAGTTTACAATTGATTCTGGGACCTATTTCCGACCGCTATGGGCGGCGACCTGTTATGCTGGTGGGCGCATCGTTATTTTTTCTCTGTACCACGTTAATTGCATTCAGTAGTTCGATTAATCAATTTTTAACCATGCGGTTTTTCGAAGGCATGGGGCTGTGTTTTATTAGCGTGATTGGCTATGCCGTGTTGCAAGAAATTTTTGCAGAAATGGATGCAGTGCGTTTGATTGCCATTATGACAAATGTGGCCGTGTTAGCACCGTTACTTGGACCAGTGGTAGGTGCACTTTTAGTGAATTACTTAAGTTGGCATTATATTTTTTTAATCATTGCCTTATTGGCTTTGATTGCATTATGGGGATTGTGGCGCTTTATGCCAGAGTCGGTGGGACAAATGAAACGCGACGGTCAACGAATCGAGCGCAGTACTTTGTCTTTGGCAACCATATATCGAAATTATATTAATTTACTAACTAATCTGCCATTCATTCTCAGTGCTATTTCATTTGGTGTGCTTGGTATTGTTTGTGTTGCGTGGATTGGACTTGCACCGGTGATTTTAGTTACCGAGGCAAAACTCACGTTGGTTAAATATGGCTTATGGCAAATCCCTATTTTTGGGTCGTTTATTCTTGCAAATGTGATTTTGGTTCGTCTAACACATTCGATGACCTTGAAGCGATTAGCCATTTTGGGGGGGACTATTTCTTGCGCCGGCCTATTTTTAGTGGGTTTGTTACCTATTTTGCTAGGCGAGCAGTTTGTGTGGCTGATACCTGGTGTCATTCTTTATTTTTTTGGATACGGTATTATTGCGTCACCCTTTTGGCGATTGATTCTATTTTCAACTCAGGTAACCAAGGGCACTGCATCGGCGTTATTGAGCATGATTTACATGTGTGTGCAAGGTACCGGAATTGAAATCGGTAATTATATTTATGAGTCACACAATAATTATTATTTTGGATATTATTCAATTGCGATTGGGTTGTTATTTTTACTCTTGTTTATTCCGAGTATCTATTTGCATCGTCATACTTCAGAAAAACCATTGGCCAAGCCAGTCTTGGTTGAGGGATAAAATCACCTTCTCTCCAAGTTTGGGGAGAAGGTGGTAGTCACGGAACATTATTTACATTCTTTACCACAACAACCTGAAAACACGTTATACAGCCAACCGATGATGGCACCACCAATAAATGCATCAACAAATGCAATTAATCCACCGATGACACTACCGATCACGGATGCTTCATAACCAACGTAAACACTACCCATTGCGGTGACAAATGCCGTTCCATACATAAAATAAAAAGCGATTAAGCCCATAACAAATACGGACACCCCCCAGGTAACGCCTAAAGCCAATCCGAGTGCTATGGGACTTAACTTACACTTTGTTACGGTCATGACAATCTCCTTATTATTTGTGAACGTAATGAGTCCAACCATTTCAGGACTTACGAAAAACGTCGAGGTCAATGTTGCCTTAATCTGCCCTGTGGGCACCTTCTTCCAATGCTTGAGAAAAGGGCAGTGAAGGTGACCCCGACGTTTTTCGTAAGTCCTGTTCTTAAAATTTATAGACCAATTCACGTGAAGTCAAGTTATACTTGTTCATCAGCAAGATAAACGCATCTAATTTTTATATAGCATAGCGGTTAATTTTGGACAAATTCATAAGATGTGTTTACCCTGTGTTCATCACGAAATAGGATCAAACAACATGATGTATATTGCAGGAGTCGATGAAGTAGGAAGGGGACCTCTGGCGGGGCCTGTGGTAACGGCGGCTGTGATTTTAAATGGACCGATTGAAGGAGTGACTGATTCTAAAAAATTGACGCCCGCAAAACGTAAAAAACTTGCCACGGCAATAAAAGCACAAGCGGTGTGTTATGCTTATGGCCGTGCTGAGGCTGAAGAAATTGATCGTTTAAATATCCATCATGCGACCTTGCTGGCTATGAAACGAGCCGTTGATGGATTATCAGTGAGTCCGATTGAGGTATTAGTGGATGGATTATACACACCTCAAATTAGCGTACCCTGTAAGGCAATCGTGCGGGGGGATTCTTTAGTATTGGCCATAGCAGCTGCGTCCATTTTGGCTAAAGTCCTGCGTGACGATGAAATGGAAGCCATGGATGCGGTCTATCCTGGTTATGGCTTTGCGCAACATAAAGGTTACCCAACAGTCGCTCATCGTGCCGCATTACAATTATTAGGTCCCTGCGCTATTCATCGCAGGAGTTATGCGCCTGTTAATGAAAACTTAGGAAAGACACTGAGTCTCGCTTAACTCTCTGGGGAGATACCAAAAATCAATCTATAACCGGTCTTTGGGAGCGACAGCAAAGAGGGAATTTATAACAAAATAATGTTCAAAATCTGGATGAGGTTGCCCATTTAATTCCCTTCTCCCAAAAATTGAGAGAAGGTGCCCGCAGGGCGGATGAGGGCAAGCCAAGAAAATATTATTTAAACGCAATCCGATGTGAGCTAATTGACATCAAAATGCCAAAGCTTGCTAAGAACGTGATCATCGCAGAACCGCCATAGCTAACAAGTGGTAGCGGAATACCAACCACCGGTAAAATGCCCATAACCATACCTATATTCACAAACGCAGATAAGAAAAACGTCATGGCCAAACTTGCAGCGAGCAGTCGAGTAAACGGCGTTTGTGCATGCTCTGCAATACGCAATGAGCGGAGAGAAATGAGAACAATGATGATAATCAGGATTAAACTTCCTACGAAGCCAAACTCCTCACCACTGACTGCGAATATAAAATCGGTCGCGTGTTCAGGTAAAAAATTCAGATGGGATTGACTGCCATCCAACCATCCTTTACCAAAGGCGCCGCCTGATCCAATAGCAATTTTAGATTGGATAATATGATAACCAGAGCCAAGAGGATCTTGTTCAGGATTCAGTAATGTATAAATTCGTTGTTTTTGATAATCATGCATGACATGCCACATCAGCGGGGCGGCTAGCCCAATTGCTAATCCAATAAATAAAATAATTCGTAATGGAATCCCTGCGATGAAGACAACGCATACACCTGCTGCGATGACCATGATAGCAGTACCCAAGTCTGGCTGTTTTGCAATCAAGAGTGCGGGTAGAAAAATTAAAAGGCCTGCAATACAACAGGATTTAATGGTGATAGGTGAGGGTTTTCGATCCAAATACCATGCAGTCATCATCGGCACAGCCAATTTCATAATTTCAGAAGGTTGAAAACGAAACACGCCTAAATCAAGCCAGCGCTGCGCACCTTTACCAATTTTCCCCATAACCATCACGGCAAGCAGTAAAGCGAGGCCAATACCATAAATCCACGGTGTCCACATTTTATATTTATGCGGAGGTATACAAGCAAACAGTACCATTACTCCCATGGCAAGCATCAGACGTAACGCTTGGCGTAGCACCATGTTAATATTTTCATTCGAAGCGCTGTAGAGGATCACCAAGCCAATACTAATCAAAACCAATAAAAAACCCAACAAGGGCAAATCGAGATAAAATGAACGATTGGTAAAACGATACATCGGACGAGAGGCGTTTAAGTTGATCATGTCGCTTCACCTGGATTAGAGTTTTGCACAGATTCCTCTGGTGCATAGAGTTTAAAATATGCATCCAGAATTTCTCGAGCAACATGTGAAGCCGCAGTGTCATTTTCTACTAACACCGCAATGGCCACTTCGGGATTTTCTACGGGTGCAAAGGCAATGAAGAGCGAGTGATCACGGAGTGCAGCAGGGATATTAGTGTATTGCTTTTTGCTATCCTGACTGAGGCTAAATACTTGTGCGGTGCCTGTTTTAGCCGCAACTGAATAAGGTGCATTGCGACCAAAACGATATCCTGTTCCCTCATTGTTCGTGATCACCTCATGCATTGCATCTGATACAATAGACCAGTTTTCAGTGTTTTTTAGCTGAATAGGATATTCTTCAACAGGTTTGTAGTCTACGTATTGCTCCCTGTCATAAACAGTGGTTCCTAATAAATGAGGTCTAAATCGACGACCGTGTTGACTGAGAGACGCCGTTGCATTGGCTAATTGCAGTGGTGATGCAAGCATAAATCCTTGACCAATCGAAGTAATCAATGTATCACCTGGATACCAAGGAATGCCTTTGGTTTGTCGTTTCCAATGCGGACTTGGGATCAATCCAGGGGCTTCTTCATGGAGGTCAACATGCGTCAATTGCCCAAAACCGAATTGCGTGAGCATGTCTTCCATGGCAGTAATTCCCATTTTATTACTTAACTGATAAAAAAAGGTATCACAAGATACTGTAATGGCACGTTTTACATTAAGCACGCCATGCCCTGTATGTTTCCAACAGCGATAAGCATGTTTTACATTGGGCAAACGATACCAGCCAGGATCATACGTGCGAGCGGATAAATTAGTAAATCCTTTCTCTAAACCGGCAATCGCCACAAATGGTTTGATGGTTGATGCAGGTGGATATAAACCACGTACAGCACGGTTATATAATGGTCTATCGAGTTCATTAGATAATAAACGATAGTCGGCATTACTAATTCCATTCACAAATAAATTGGGATTAAAACTAGGCGAGCTAGTCATGGATAGTATGTCACCGTTCTTCACATTCATGAGCACAGCAGCCCCGCGTAACCCGTGTAAGGCTTCATACGCTACTTGTTGTAATCGAGCATCAATTGTTAAATAGAGTTTTGCACCCGATATGGGTGTTTGTTTACTTAGAATGCGTAAGGTTCTGCCGCTGACATCCGTTTCAATTTGTTGATAGCCAACTACGCCATGCAGTCGATCTTCATAATATTTTTCAATACCGGATTTACCTATAAAATTAGTCGAACGGTAATTAATCGTATCTACTTTTTGTAATTCTTGAATATTGATTCGACCCACGTAGCCGAGTAGATGAGCGGTTGTTTCCCCCAGTGGGTAATAACGCATGAATAAGGCTTTAATACTTACGCCTGGAAATTGATACTGGTTGCTTGCAAAAGTGGCGACATCATTTTGGCTGAGTTTGAGTTTAAATGGAATGGGGTCATAAGCGTGATTTTGTTTTTTAGCGCGATTAAAACTTTCAATATCGTCTTCTGTGATAGAGGGTAATAATTCTTTTAACTTTTGTAATGTGTCTGGTAAATTTTTGACGCGTTCTGGAATAATTTCAAGAACATACACGGGGATATTTTCAGCTAAAACCACACCATGTCGGTCGTAAATAATGCCGCGCGATGGGGCAATAGGCAGAATACTCATTTGATTTTTCAAAGATAGCGTTGCATACCGTTTATATTGCGAAAATTGCAAATAGGCCATGCGCAAGATAAGCAGCAAAGAAAGAACAATTAACAAAGCTGCCATTAGGCTTAAACGAAATTGATGACTGCGTGACTCATGGCGAGTATGATAAGTCGTATTATGATTGCGTAGTTTTCTCATCTTTGGTCTCTTGCCATAGACCTTCTAAATTATAAAATGCCCGTGAATCAGGTTGCATGATATGGACAATAAAATCACCAAAATCGACCAAGACCCAATCACCAGTATCAAGACCGGATAAGTGTAATACAGGCAACCCAGCGGCTTTCATAATGGGCATGATGTGCTCAGCAATAGCTTTGACATGACGCGAAGCTCGCCCACTGCAAATAACCATGAAGTCGGTGATGGTGGTTTGTTGTTTGACATCAAGGACAACAATGTCGGTGGCTTTAATATCGTCTAGAGCTTTTACTAACGCAGAAAGCTGCGGATTCTGTTCGTACATATTGTAACTGTCTACTCGTTCAAACGGCGATTGTAACAGAAAATATGATAGTAAACAAAAAAATAATAAGTGGCTCAGATAGATCGATCACGGTTCGATTGCTTATCGATCATAAAATGCGTTTGCTTTGGACTGCAATCTTAACCCTTTTAATCATAAATCAAGATTACTCTTTGACAATACAGTCGAGTCCATATAAGACCTTAGTGTCGCATAGTAAATTTAAATGATGGTTTGATCGGTTTCGATTTGTGTGTTGTTTCGTTGAAAAATGTATTTGGATATGTCGGTTTTTTTCTGATGATGCGAGGGGTTTTTGCTGCTTTTGCTGCTTTTGATGCTTTTGGTCTGTTGAAGTGGTGCAGTGTCGGGATGGGGTACATGTTGTCTGCTGGACGTTTGCCAAGTAATTTTTGTTGATTTTCGATGAGCTCGGATTGTTTTGAAGGCATTTTACGGTATCGAATTAACGAGGACAGTAACAGTTCTTTGATCAATTGACGTTGCGGTTTTGGCTTTAATTGATCATAAAATTTCTTTAATGCCGCTAAGTTTAAGGCATCCGTATGACGTATATTCGTCGTGATCAGTGGTTGAAAAAAACCAGTTGTAGCAACGGACGCAGATCGTGGAGAAAACCCCATGGATACTAGTTTATTGGCAACAAAAACTAAACTACCTGAGCGGTGATTGTTAAGTTCTAGTTCGCGTTCAATAGCATTAAATAAAGTAGCCTGAATATTTTCTTCCACGTTATACTCAGGCAGCGTTCGCTCGAACCATGTCACAAACTCTAGATCGGACATCTCGTGATCTTGCTTATGGCACAAATCTAAAAATTGAAAAAGATGTTGAAAATGAATATCTGTTTTATCATGTGCATGAAAACCTAAATCATGAAGGTAGGTCGCAAATGACAATAGAAAGGCTTGTTGATTGATTTCGTTTGTTGATCCATGTTGTCGGAAATAATGTTGAAAATTTTTGTCATTAAAAAATTGATAAAGGACTAATGGTGTTTGGTAGTATTGTTGCATCAACTGTAAAATGGGTAATTGTTTACTGTGTTGTTGTAGTGCCACAACATCAAAAAATGCCACAGGTGCTTTTTTACAAACTAGCGTTGTTAACATGATTGCATTAATATCGAGCATTAGCTTCTTGTTCGATTCGTGGATGACAGAGATATCTGCCTGTATGGCCATTTCTTCAAATAAAAAAAACAATTCAGTAAAGTCCATGTTTCGATTGGATCCACTGATCACGTTATCTCCTAATTGTAGCCGATCAGCGATCAGGTCAATGAGTTTGCTAAGATCTGATTTATCAGACAGTGCAAGTAATGTGCGCAACCATTTAGATGCGTCGTCTGCTGTTCGTTTTCTAAGATTATGGGTTTTCGTTGCATGATGTTCTTTGCTTTGAAAGTTGATCATCATGGTCACAATAGATCGTAAAAATGCTTCTTCTTGATTGGAGTTGATGAGTAAATTTAAATTATTCATGACATGCATACTTGCTTGTAATATCATGTCGGTTGAATAAGTATCAGCCACTAATTTGTTGGAGACCGTGTTTAATACATTAGCGATACTATTAGTACGCTTATCCAGTAAGTAGTATTGAATCGTTTCAAGGATATGTTGTGGTAAATGAATCTGTTTTTGCAGTGAATCAATGACGCGATTAATATCCTCTGCTTTTAAGACAAGCTTCAGTTGTTGGCATTTGGTGTTAAATTTTTCAAGTGCATCTGGATTTTTAGCACAAACATCATGAAGAAAAAAAAACGACGTATCACTGAGCTGCCCCGTGATATGGTCAACCAGCCTATTTATTTGTTCATGTGTATGTTTGCCCGCCCTAGTGTCAAGACGAGATGCGATTGTTCTCATATATCACCTATCTGCTCAGTACTAAAAAAATAGTACATTTTTTGGGGTAGTCAAGTAAAAGTAGGCGTATTTTTTTAAAAAATGATTACTATGGAGTAAAAAGAAAGCGTTTGAATAATATTAGCTGAGGATGTTTATTTCCAAGTTTTGAATTTGCATTTGTAGATCGTGATGATAAGAGAAAGTTTATTGCGGTGTGCTCATCAGGCGTTTAATGAGCATGTTAATGAAAAAACAGCAGATAGTTGCAATGCATAAGATAGTGAGTAAATGACTAAACGAAGTGGCATAGTGTGATTTCAAATCCATTAATGTGGTGTTACCAATCGGTATTGCAGTTAATGAGGCCAATTTTCCTGATAAAAATCCTCCCAATCCCAACGATACAAAGAATATTCCCATCATGGTGCTGACTTTTTTGCGACTGGCCAGTACAGTGACAGCCGATAAACCAACGGGGGACAACAATAGTTCAGCCAATGAAATGACTAAGTAAGCGGGGATTAAATATAAAGGTGATAGTAATCCGACTGGAAAGCTAAAATGACAGATCGTTGTGATTAACGCATAAGAAATAGTCATACAAAACATGGCAATTAAAAATTTATTACCTGTACGAATCGCGTGTTGTGCATGGGTTAATCGAGCCTTACCGCGAGCTAAAATAAAACCGAGCACAATCATGCCAATACTTTGAATTCCAACATAGTAAGGCGGAGGGAATTGTATGCCAAAGACAGTGGGATTGACGACTCTGGCGATAAATAAGGTTAGAGACAAAAACATCTGGAAATAAAAAGCCCAGAACATCACTGAAATAACACACAATAACCCAATCACAATCGTTTGCTTTGATTGAGCTATGGACTCTTGCCGAATACAGCGAATGAAATAGGCCAGTGAAAGCAGAACAACTGAGACAAAAACGGTATCTGCCAACCTAGGATAATTGAGTATATAATATGACAGTAACCAAAGGAAAATCATCAATGCTGCTGCGATGATAATTTTATAAAACTCAAATTGATAATCATGGTAATCACGAATTTTATAGCAGTACATACCTTGTATAAAGACTAATCCGGCGATGATCATGCCAATAGCCGCACTGACAAAGGCGCTAGACCACCCAAAATGCTCACTGATATAACTGGGTAAGGTCGTTCCTAGCACAATACCTGTTGTTAAACCCATATAAAAAATAGTGAATCCACTTTCTCTGTTTGGCGCATCTTCAGGGTATTCATTGCCCAACAAAGAAGAAATATTAGGTTTCAGTAAGCCTGTTCCCACGGCAACACCCGCTAATGCAAGGCATAAATTTGCGTCAGTCGAAACAAAGCTGATGGATAAATAGCTAAAAAAGAGAACAAGAGCACCGGTTAGTATGGCTCGTTTTTGGCCGATTAAATGGTCGGCAATCCAGCCCCCGATGACAGGCGAAAGATAAGTTAATGCAGTAAACGAACCGACTAGTGCATATACGCGTTTATCTGGCCATTGAAAGTGCAATGCGAGGTAGAGTGCAAGCAACGTTTGCACAACATAAAATCCATAACGCTCCCACATTTCAGTAGCGAAAAAGGTACGTAGTGATCGTGGGTGGCTCAATTGCGTCGTTTGCACAGGAACCCTCGAATTTCAGGTAGTTGAAGGGTCAAAAGACCTTTAGTTTCAACAATTTCATTCATTGTTTGGAATGGTAACATAACCTCATTGGTAAGTACATAATCATCTTGTGACCAGTAAAAAAATCGATCCGTCCGAGCCGCGACCGTCAGGAATCGGAAAGTTTGATAGATTCCAAATTTGCGGCTTTCTAACTTTTCTGCGAATGCTTGGCTACTCAGTGAGTCAATGCTGGGATATTTCTTCATGCCCATTGCTCCTATTAGTGTTGGGTATTACAATGTGATAACTATTTTTACTTGTGATTACTATGCTCGACTTGCAAGCCCGGAAAAAAACAGTTGATCCGTTAAAACGACCTCCCCATTCGGTAGAAGCAGAACAAGCCATTATCGGTGGACTTATGCTGGAGAATCAGACCTGGGATAAGGTTGGAGTGAAATTAAGTGAAGCTGATTTCTACCGAACTGAGCATCGGGTGTTATATCGAGCGATTGTTAATTTATCTCATAAAAATCAACCCTTTGATGTCGTTACATTGCTTGATGCGCTGAAATCTCATCATGAACTGGATGATGCGGGCGGAGAGGCTTATCTCTTTGAATTAGCCAACAACACACCAAGTGTCGCAAATGTTGCGGCTTATGCCGATATTGTCCGCGAAAAGTCAGTACAGCGACAGCTTATCTCTGTTGCAACAGAAATTGCTGATTCAGCTTATAATCCTGGTGGTCGAGAAGTCCCAGAATTATTGGATGCAGCGGAACGTAAAGTATTTGCTATTGCCGAACAAACAGCAGGTGAGGGTGGACCACAGATGATTAAATCTGTTCTATCACGTGCTGTTGAACGTATCGACGCATTGTATCACAGTGGCGATGCAATCACGGGTTTGGCAACGGGTTTATCTGATTTGGATGAAATGACATCGGGACTACAGCGCTCTGATCTGGTGATTGTTGCTGGACGTCCATCCATGGGTAAAACAACGTTGGTTATGAACATAGCTGAACATGCTGCAATTAAGGGATCACAGCCTGTTTTAGTATTCTCCATGGAAATGCCTGCGGATTCATTGGCAATGCGCATGATGTCATCTTTAGGGCGTATCGATCAACATCGAATTCGTACCGGTAAGCTGGATGACGATGATTGGCCTCGCGTCACATCGGCAGTGCATATGTTATCAGAAGCACCTTTATTCATTGATGACACACCCGCCTTAAGCCCAGCTGAGTTACGTGCTCGCGCCCGGCGTGTGATGAAAGAACATGGCCAACTCGGTTTGATCGTTGTGGATTATTTACAATTAATGAAAGCCCCTGGATTTAAGGCTGACAATCGTACGGCTGAGATTTCTGAAATTTCTCGTAGTTTAAAATCATTGGCTAAAGAATTGAACGTGCCCGTGGTCGCATTATCACAGCTTAATCGAAGTCTAGAGCAGCGGCAAGACAAACGTCCTGTCATGTCTGATTTGCGTGAATCAGGAGCGATTGAGCAGGACGCCGATTTGATTTGCTTTATTTATCGAGATGAAGTTTATAACGAGGACAGCCCAGATAAGGGATGTGCTGAAATTATTATTGCAAAACAGCGAAATGGCCCTATTGGCAAAGTGCGTGTGGCATTTTTAGGGAAATATACTCGGTTTGAGGATTTGGCATTTAATGGGTATCAAGGGGATCATTAACGATGTCTCGTCCTACATACCTTGATATCAATACAGCGGCTCTCATCAATAATGTAACCCGAGTGAATCAGTGTATTGGTAATCACAATACTCAAGAGCGATCTAAAAAGATTATCGCGATGGTCAAAGCGAATGCTTACGGTTGTGGTTTAACCGATGTTTTGCCTATTTTAGAACCACATGTCGATGCGTTTGGCGTCGCGTGCCTCGAAGAAGCGATTGCTGTGCGTGAGTTAAGTCCTCATGGTGAATGCATATTGTTTCAAGGTGTGTTTAGTCCTGGTGAATTAGAATTAGTTGTTCGATTACGATTGCAGTGCGTGATTCACCAATCGGCGCAATTGCAGTGGATCTTAACGACGCCCATCACGACTCAGTTAAAAGTGTGGGTGAAAGTAAATACTGGGATGCAGCGTTTGGGTTTTGATCGTGATAAGATGCATGACGTCATTCAGTCACTGATGAATTGTCCATGGGTTGATTCAGACATTGGTTTGATGACTCATCTTGCTTGCGCGGATGAGCCTGAAAACCCTGTGAATCGACGGCAGTTAATCACGTTTAACGAGTTAACGACACCATATGGCAGTATGAGGCGCAGTATTGCAAATTCAGCGGCTATTCTTGCCTTACCTGAAACACATGCAGATGTTGTGCGACCCGGGATAATGTTATATGGTGTTTCACCTTTTTCGGATCAGACGGGAACAGGGTTGGGTTTGGAGCCAGTGATGCGTTTTATGTCATCTGTGACGACAATTCATCATTATCCTGCACATTCACCTATCGGTTATGGCGGGGCATGGCAAAGTGATAAACCATCTGTTATCGGGGTTGTTCCCGTGGGCTACGGTGATGGTTACCCGCGTCATGTGCAGCATGCAAGCGTTTGGGTTAATGGTTATGAAGTACCTATTGTGGGACGAATTTCGATGGATATGCTGACTATCGATCTGACCGATTGTCCTGGCGTTAAATTAGATGATTCAGTGGAATTGTGGGGACAGCACATTCCTGTAGAAGTAGTTGCAGCATGGGCAGGGACGATTCCGTATGAGTTGTTGTGTCAAGTATCACGTCGTGTTAGACATGTATCTTCGTTAGAAAATGAGGTGAGTAAATGAAAAAGTTAGGTATCGTTGTGTTATCGTTATCCACTGTATTGGTTGCATGCGGTCCGGTAAACAATGAAGGGGTTGGGACTGTTGCAGGCGGAGTCGTTGGTGGGTTGTTAGGCAGTCAATTTGGTAGTGGAGCGGGTCAAGTTGCTGCAGCGGCTGGTGGCGCGCTTTTAGGTGCGTATTTGGGTGGAAATATTGGTAAGTATATGGACAGGCAAGACCGTATGGAAATGCAAAATGCGTTAGAAACTGCACCTGTTGGTAAATCCGTTGCCTGGAAAAATCCTGATAATGGCAACCAATATCGTGTACAACCAACACGTACTTACTATGTGCAAGAGCAGCCTTGCCGAGAATACACAACCTATGCCACCATAGCGGGCAAGAGTGAAAAAATTTATGGAAAAGCTTGTCGCCAAGCTGATGGCTCTTGGAAAGTGGCAAATTAGAGTGTGTATTGAGAAGTCATTATTCGAAGATCGACGTCCCGTGTACTGTTCACGGGACCGGGCGTAAAATTTATTTGTATAGAACGTCGAGGTCGATGTTCTAAATAACGTGAGAGCATGATGAAAATATTGGTCGCAGTGAAGCGAGTAATTGATCCGTATGTGCGGGTGCGTGTGAAGTCAGATGGAACTGGTGTTGAGACACAGAACGTTAAAATGGCCATGAATCCGTTCGATGAAATTGCTCTTGAAGAGGCCATTCGATTACGTGAAAAATACGGTGATATCGAAATCGTTCTGGTCACCATCGCTGATCACACGGTTCAAGATACGCTACGCCATGGTCTTGCTTTGGGTGCTGATCGTGCTATTTTAGTTCACGCTGATCGTGACTATTGCAGCTTAAATATTGCCAAGATTCTTCAGAAAATTGTGCAAGATGAAGCGCCGCATCTCGTTTTGATGGGGAAACAATCCATCGATGGTGATAATAATCAAACACCACAAATGCTTGCAGGTTTGTTAGACTGGCCACAAGCAACTTACATATCCTCTATGAGTATTTCTGAAGATTCGGTTGTTGTTCATCGTGAAATTGATGCGGGTTTAGAAGAATTAAAAGTCAGCATGCCAGCGGTAATCAGTGTTGATTTACGTTTAAATGTACCTCGTTATGCAAGCCTACCTAATATTATGAAAGCAAAACAAAAACCAGTGTCTGTCATTGAATTGAGTTCATTAGGGTTGGCGCTCAAGGAACATACTCGTGTGTTGTCTGTTGTCAATCCGGCAACACGAAGTGCCGGAATTAAAGTTGATTCGGTGACTGCATTGCTTGATAAACTACAACAAGAGGCCAAGGTACTTTAATTTCACGATAATTAAGGATGAATAATGAGTGTTTTAATCCTTGTAGAACATGATAATCACGTCATGCATCCTGCCACACGGCAAACGTTGGCAGCGGCATTACAACTAGGGCATGAGCCGATTTTACTGGTTGCGGGGCATCAATGCCAATCTGTTGCAGATGAGGCGTCCACTTTAGCAGGTGTTCAGTCTGTATGGCTTGCTGATGATGTTTGTTATGCGCATCAACTAGCGGAGCCTGTCAGTCGGTTAATCGTTGAGCGAGCATCGTCTTTTTCATATATCATCGCTGCTTCGCGTACGTTTGGTAAAAATATTTTACCGCGTTGTGCGGCCATGTTGAATGTAGCGCAATTATCGGATGTTACACGTATTGTCGATGCATCGACGTTTGAACATCCTATTTATGCGGGTAATGCAGTAGAGACGGTAAGTATGTTGGACATCATAAAGGTACTGACGATTCGAACGACGGCTTTTGATGCGGTCCTTGAACAACAACCGGCATGTAGTATCGAGCAATTATCTCAAGTATTTTCTCAAACAAAAACGGAATTTTTAAGTCATCAACTCAATACATCCGTCCGACCTGATTTAAATAGCGCCACAATTATTGTATCTGGAGGGCGGGGATTACAAAGTGCAGAAAAATTTAAATTAATTGAAGAGCTAGCAGATACGCTGGGTGCCGCCGTAGGTGCTTCTCGTGCAGCAGTGGATGCGGGATTTGTACCCAATGATTATCAGGTTGGACAAACTGGTAAAATTGTCGCACCCAAGCTGTATATTGCCATCGGTATCTCTGGTGCCGTACAACACATGGCTGGGATGAAAGAGTCTAATGTGATTGTTGCGATTAATAAAGATGAAGATGCGCCTATTTTTCAAATTGCAAATTATGGATTGGTGGGGGATTTGTTTGTGTTGGTTCCACAACTTATTCAAGAATTAAAACAACGAGGTGTATCAATATGATGTTAGTCGGTGTACCGAAAGAAATTAAATCTCAAGAGTATCGTGTTGGCTTGGTTCCTTCTAGCGTACGTGAAATTATTAAAGCGGGTGGTTCTGTTATTGTTGAAAAAAATGCAGGCATGGGAATTAAAATAACGGATAGCGAATACATTGCAGCTGGAGCTCGTATTGCAGAAACAGCTGCCGAAGTTTTTGAATCTGCTGAACTCATCGTTAAAGTTAAAGAACCACAGCCTTCAGAATGTCGTCAATTACGCGAGGGCCAAACATTATTTACTTATTTACATTTAGCTCCCGATCCAAAACAAGCCCGTCTTTTAAAAGAATCAGGTGTTACAGCAATTGCCTATGAAACGGTGACACAGCCTCAAGGCGGTTTGCCCTTATTAACACCCATGTCCGAAGTCGCAGGACGCATGTCAATTCAAGCAGGGGCTCATTGTTTGGAAGCAGCACAAGGTGGTAGTGGGGTATTATTGGGTGGCGTACCTGGTGTATCACCGGCTCATGTGGTTGTTATTGGTGGCGGTGTGGTTGGAACCAATGCAATTCGCGTGGCGATTGGTATGGAAGCGAGTGTAACTGTCATTGATAAATCATTGGCCCGCTTACGTGATCTTGATTTTCAATTTGGTTCAAGCCTAAATACTTTATATGCGACGAATGATACGTTAGAGCAATGTATTATTTCGGCCGATTTAGTTATTGGGGCTGTTTTAGTACCAGGGGCTGCTGCACCAAAATTGGTTACTAAAGAAATGTTGCAAGCAATGCGTCTGGGATCGGTTGTGGTGGATGTGGCCATTGATCAAGGCGGGTGTTTTGAAACCAGCCGACCAACGACTCATCAAGACCCTACATTTGTTATCGATGGCGTGGTGCATTATTGCGTAGCAAATATGCCAGGCGCGGTCCCTAGAACATCTACATTTGCTTTAAACAATGCAACATTACCGTTTATTTTAAGCATCGTAAAGCAAGGGGTGAAAAACGCGTTGTTGAGTGATCTTCATTTTCTAAATGGTCTCAATGTTCATCGTGGACATATCACGTATGAGGCAGTTGCGCGTGAACTTCAATATGATTACGTTTCAGCCATTCACGCATTAAATTATGAGTGATCTAAAAAAACAGGTTGCAGAAGCTGCGTTAGAATGTATCGATGACAATGTAATCGTTGGTGTCGGTACAGGTTCCACGGTTAATTATTTTATTCAGGCGTTAGCTAGCATCAAACATCGCATCGAAGCATGCGTTGCTAGTTCAAAGGAAACGGAACGTCGTTTACTGGAACTTGGTTTTGTGGTGCTTGATCTAAATGTTGTTGATGAGCTTCCCATTTATATTGATGGTGCTGATGAAGTGAATAGTCAGCATGTCATGATCAAGGGGGGAGGGGGAGCATTAACTCGTGAGAAAATTATTGCATCTGCAGCACGAAAGTTTGTTTGTATTGTTGATGAAAGCAAAGTCGTGTCACACCTCGGCGCTTTTCCGCTAGCAGTTGAAGTATTGCCCATTGCCAGAAGCTTTGTTGCACGTGCCTTAGTTAAACTGGGAGGGAGCCCTCAATACCGTCAGGGTGTTGTAACAGATAATGGCAACATAATCCTTGATGTTTTTGATTTAAACTTCGATGCGTTATCCAACTTAGAAGATGCCATCAATAGCATTCCAGGCGTCGTTGAAAACGGCCTTTTTGCGAAACGATTAGCCGATACGGTAATGGTGGCTGGAGCAAATGGTGTGCGTATAATCTGAGACGTGTTCTGAACGTCCCGCGATCACGTCGCGGGAGTTCGGTTTTAGCATGAAGGAACAATGGAGTTTAGTTTTTGTCGTCATTTAATACTTTTTCTGTGCCGGTTTTAACGTCTTTCAACACCCTTTCAGTTACATTCCCAGCACCAGTTAGGGCGTTACCAGCCGCTGTGCCGGCTTCTTGAACCACATTGCCAGCTTGACCTGCTACTTTTTCAGTGCCTGTCAAGCTATCATCAACAATCTGTGCTGCTTCATTGTCAGCTGCGATTGCATGATTGCCCAGAGCTGCTGCAAGTAATACAGCTGCTGATAATGTTATTATTTTTTTCATCATTAAACTCCTTGTTATTTTTTATCCTCAAAGATACTAATATAACCGGTCTAAATGATCAAATAAATACTGACAGCTCGATCTCTGCGTTGGATTTGATTTTTAATTAGGTCATTGAGTACGTCTAACCTCCCTCTTAAAAAAACATCCATCTTTAATTCCCTTTTCCCAAAAATTGGGGGAAGGTGCCAGCAGGGCGGATGAGGGTAAATTCAAATCCGCTTTGACCTTAAGGTTTTTCATAAGTTCAGTTGAAATTTCTATCTTAACTTATCTGGATTTAATGGTATACTCTGCACCATCTTTTGATTTCATAGCAAAAAAAGTAACTTCCCAGAGCTCACGTCATCCAGAGCGTAGCGAAGGATGACGTACCTGAGGAGTTACTAAAAAGTCTAAAAAAATTTTAACTTGAACTTTTTGTAATACAATCATACAATTAACACCCATTATATTTTATTAAAGAGAATTCGGAATAAGGGCATGAAAAAGACACCATTCAGACTGACTATCAATGCATATGATTCAACATTTTCTGTGCAAATTGCAGAAACAGCAAAAGAAGTGGATTCTTGTCTTGCCTTACGTACCCGATATTTCAAAGCGAAACCACTGGATACAGATGAATATGATAACTATTGTTGTCACTTAATGGTGGTTGATAATGCAACAGGCGAAGCAGTGGGTACTTATCGTTTAATGAGACATGAAGTTGCTGAAAAAAATATTGGATATTATTGTGAAACAGAATTTGATTTGACAAATATCAAGCGCCATCAATTAAAATTGGTGGAGATGGGGCGCTTATGTACGGCATCTGAATATCGTCATAAAAATATTGTTGGCATGCTGTGGAATGGTGTGTATGCCTATCTTGATCATTATCATCTTGATTATCTATCAGGTAGCGTCTCTCTACCGGCTGATCAAATTGGCTTAACATCAAAAGTGTATGCATATGCGAAATATAGGAACATGCTTGCTGCACCTGAGTTTAGCGTAACACCGCTGCCATCGTGTGTGGATACAACATTTGATCCCAATTATGTGATACACGATATTAACAAGACTAAAAAAGAATTACCTAAGTTATTTCTTGCTTATTTAGTATTAGAAACAAAAATATGCGGACCAAGTGGTCATGATAACGTTTTGAATTTAAATGATTTTTATATATTAAGTAATTTAAAAAATAGAGCGAAAGATCGACGAATAAACCGATTTAAGCTGAAGTAGTACTTGACGCACGCCTTTGAGAATTTCTATCACATCATCACAAACACAGTGAGGATCTCTGGCATCAGCACGATGCTATGTTTAGGAGATGTCTCGCGATGCTCGATATGACGTACGTTTTTGAGAGCTACTCTTACGTCCCGAACGTAGTGAGAGATCTTCGGCATTGGCACAGATATCTCGCGATCCTCGGAATGACATCCTATTTTTAACGAGATCACCGTATTTAAATTCACATTCTTAACTTGTCAACCCAGCATAATATGCTATCCTTAACCTGTTGTTTTTTCTCGAACACTTCCAGTCATAGTGTGTCCTGTTAGAAGGTATGTTGGTTATGCATGAAGGTGCTGTTTTTTATACTATTTTTTTAATTTTTGCTGGTGCAGCAGTTTTTTCGACACTTGTTCTTTACACACGACAGTCACTATTGGTTGCCTACATTCTTCTTGGTGCCGTATTGGGTCCGTGGGGTTTGAAATGGATTGCTGATCTTGGGGCTGTGCAGGATGTTGGTGAAGTTGGAATTGTGTTTCTGCTTTTCTTATTAGGATTACATTTACAACCACAAAACCTAATCCATATGTTACGAAAAGTAACTTGGATTGCTACGTCGAGTTCGTTGTTATTTGCCGTGATTGCCTATTTTATCGGGCGTTGGTTTGGATTACCGTCATCAGAATGCATGATACTTGGCGCAGCGATGATGTTTTCAAGTACCATTATTGGTCTTAAATTATTACCCACCACAATTTTGCATCACCAACATACTGGTGAAGTCATGATCAGTGTTCTGTTGATGCAGGATTTAATTGCGATTGTGGTGTTGATTTTGATTAATGGTGGACAGGATGGGCAGTTTAGCTGGCATGATTTAGTGATGGTTGGTGTTGCACTGCCGGCATTGATGCTTTTTGGTTTTGCAGTTGAACGCTATGTCTTAGTAAAACTATTAGCTCGATTTGATCGAACGCAAGAGTATGTGTTTTTGCTCTCCATTGGCTGGTGTTTAGGTATGTCTGTATTGGCCGAAAAATTAGGCTTATCACAAGACATCGGTGCATTTGTTGCGGGTGTTGCACTGGCGGCGAGTCCTATTTCATTATTTATTGCCGAGAGTTTAAAACCATTACGAGATTTTTTCTTGGTGATGTTTTTCTTCGCGGTGGGCGCGACATTTAATTTTGGTTATCTTGCCCAAGTCTTAATTCCTGCCTGTATTTTGGCTTTGCTCATGTTGGTGGTTAAACCGCTTTGCTTCTATTTTTTATTACATAAAACTGGCGAAAAAAAATCAGTGTCTAAAGAAGTGGGTATACGGCTTGGTCAAGCAAGTGAGTTTTCGTTATTGGTTGCATCGATTGGTTTAAGTACAAAAGTATTATCTGCGGTCGGTTCCAATCTAATTCAAGCTACGACCATTTTGACGTTTATTGTTTCGTCGTATTTAGTGGTTTTAAAATACCCCACACCGATGTCGTTGTCTGATAAAATGCGTAAAGATTAAAGGGTGTGATGATGACTATACTGGCTCGATTGTTGATGTGTTTTGTGCTGATCTGCTTGGTCTCTTGCCATTCGTATCAACACACTGTAGAGCAAGCAAGAGTATTGAAAACGTGTAAACTGACTTGTAAATCGCGCTTGCAACAATGCCAACAAGCATGCAGGAATAATTGTCGCAATTGTACTGCATTAGCTAATACTGAGGCTGCCGTACACTTCAATCAATATAAACGACAGCAATGTGTGCAAGGAGAAATCGTTGCCTTAGAGTTGAAATCTTATCGAGATCCATTACAATGCCGCAAAACAACGTGTGAATGCAAAGCAGATTATGGGATTTGCGTTCAGTCCTGCCAAGGGAAAATTCGTAAACGTCTCCAAGCAGTGCCTGCTTGTTAGGGACCCTATATGGTAAATAAACGATGAATGATTTAGATCCAATTGAAACAGGTGAATGGTTAGACGCTCTCAATGCTGTTGTTGCAACAGATGGACAAGAGCGTGCTGCATTTATTATTCAAACGTTAATTAACAAAGCCAATTTGGAAGGTATTGATTTAACATTACCTTTAACGACTCCTTATCGAAATACCATTAGAGAGCACGAAGAAAAACAAATGCCACCCGATGAGGGAATGTATAAACGCATTAGTGCTCTCATTCGCTGGAATGCTGTAGCGATGGTCTTACGCGCAGGAAAATATGCACCAGAATTGGGTGGTCATATCGCCACATATGCATCTGCAGCAACACTTTATGAAGTGGGCTTTAATCACTTTTTTAAAGGGCCTAATGGTAATAATGGTGGCGACTTACTGTATATTCAAGGGCATTCATCACCGGGTATTTACGCTAGAGCTTTTCTTGAGGGACGACTAACCGCAGAGCAACTCGATAAATTTAGGCAAGAAGTTGAGGTCGACGGTCTGTCGTCTTATCCTCATCCTTGGCTAATGCCAAATTTTTGGCAATTCCCGACGGTATCCATGGGCTTGGGGCCTTTGCAAGCCATTTATCAAGCACGGTTTTTAAAATATTTAGAAAATCGTGGATTAATTCAAGCCGAAGGCCGCAAAGTGTGGGCATTTCTTGGTGATGGTGAAACAGATGAAGTGGAATCTCTGGGCGCATTGACGATTGCTGCTCGTGAAAAATTAGACAATCTTATTTTCGTTATCAATTGCAATTTGCAGCGCTTAGATGGACCTGTTCGTGGTAATGGTAAAATCATTCAAGAATTAGAAGGCCTTTTTCATGGTGCAGGCTGGAATGTTCTTAAAGTCGTCTGGGGCGGTCGTTGGGATCCATTATTTGCACGTGATCAACAGGGCTTCTTACAAAAACGCATGAACGAATGCGTTGATGGTGAATATCAAAGCTATAAAGCCAACGACGGTGCATTTGTGCGAAAAGAATTTTTTGGACATTGCCCTGAATTAACTAAAATGGTTGAGCATTTGTCAGATGAAGAAATCTGGCGCTTAAATCGTGGTGGCCATGATGCACAAAAAGTATATGCCGCCTACGCTCGTGCTGTTGAGCATACCGGTAGTCCAACGGTTATTTTAGCTAAAACCGTAAAAGGTTATGGAATGGGCGCTGCGGGGGAAGGAATGAATATTACCCACCAGCAAAAGAAAATGACTGATGAGCAGGTGCGTGCATTTCGTGATCGCTTCAGTATACCGGTTAGTGATGACAAAATTGCTGATATTCCATTTTATCGGCCTGATGAAGACAGTCCGGAAATAAAATATCTTAAAAAACAACGAGAACAGTTGGGAGGGTATTTACCTGCACGGACAGCTGAAGTTGAACCTTTAGCGATTCCCGATCTGTCTGCCTTCTCAGTGGTAACTAAGGGACTGGGTGATCGTGAAATATCGACCACCATGGCTTTTGTGCGTGTTTTGTCGGTTCTGTTGAAAGATCAGAATTTAAGTCAGCGTATTGTACCGATTATTCCTGATGAATGCCGCACGTTCGGTATGGAAGGCCTCTTTCGCCAAATTGGTATTTATTCACCCGTAGGCCAATTATATCAACCGGTAGATCATGAGCAGGTGATGTATTATCGTGAAGCCAAAGATGGGCAAATATTAGAGGAAGGTATTAACGAGGCCGGTGCATTTTGCTCCTGGATGGCAGCAGGAACATCATACAGTTCGAACAAACTCGCGATGATTCCATTTTATATCTATTACTCAATGTTTGGCTTCCAGCGCATCGGTGATTTGGCCTGGGCGGCTGGTGATATGCAAGCACGGGGATTTTTACTCGGTGGTACGGCGGGTAGGACGACATTGGCTGGGGAAGGTTTGCAGCACCAGGATGGTCATAGCCATTTAATGGCAGGAACGATTCCAAATTGTGTTGCATATGATCCGACTTTTGCTTATGAGTTAGCCGTCATCATTCAGCATGGTTTGGTTCGTATGTATGAAAAACAAGAAAACGTGTTTTATTACATTACTGTCATGAATGAAAATTATAAACATCCCGATATGCCAGAAGGGGTTGAAGATGGCATTATCAAAGGAATGTATTTATTAGAAGATGCCAAGAAAAAACATAAACATCATGTTCAACTCATGGGAAGCGGTACCATTTTAAGAGATGTTATTGAAGCGGCTCGCTTGTTAGAAGCTGATTTTTCAGTGTCATCTGATATTTGGAGTGTGACTAGCTTTAATGAGTTGCGTCGCGATGGATTAGCTGTTGAGCGTGATAATCGTATGCATCCTGAAGCAAAACCTAAAACAAGCTTTGTGTGTGAACAATTAGCAGGACGAAAAGGCCCTGTGATTGCTGCAACAGATTATATGCGGTTGTATGCGGAACAAATTCGACCATTTGTTGAAGCGCCGTTTGTGACATTGGGTACGGATGGATTTGGTCGAAGCGATACGCGCAAGCAATTGCGACACTTTTTTGAAGTGGATGCTAAATTTATTGTGGTTGCAGCGTTACATGCATTGGCTGAACAAGGTGAAATACCTAAATCTAAGGTGAGTGAGGCAATTAAACGCTATGGTATTAATCCAGATAAGCTAGATCCTGTTACGCATTAATTAAGGGGAACATATGACTGATCTGCAAAAAATTGTTGTACCCGATATTGGTGGTGCATCCGGGGTTGATGTAATTGAGCTGTTAGTCAAATCAGGTGATCATATTAACAAAGATACACCGTTAATGACGCTTGAATCTGATAAAGCAACCATGGAGATTCCATCGCCCGCAGCAGGTGTTGTGTCTTCATTGAATATAAAAGTGGGTGACAAAGTTTCTGAAGGGGATTTAATTTTAATGCTTGAACCTGCGGTGGCAGCAACGACAATCCCTGACAAAACATCTTCAAAAGAAGAAGCAAAACCCGCTGCAGAAGCCTCAAAATCCGAGCTAAAACCAGTAACACCTGTAGCGGCGGCACCTGCCCCCGTTCCACAAGCGCCTGCAGTTGAGGAAGTGCGCGAATCAGACGACAATGCAATTATCTCAGCAGGTCCTGCGGCGAGACGTCTAGCTCATACATTGGGCGTTAATTTAAAAGATGTACAAGGCAGTGGACGAAAATCACGTGTGAGTAAAGAAGACGTTGAGCAATATGTCAAACAAAAACTATCCTCATCTTCATCGTCTACAGGATTTTCATTACCACAAGGGCGCGTTATCGATTTTACTAAATTTGGTGATATTGAAACTAAACCCTTAAATAAAATCAAACGATTAACCGGCAGTGGTTTGCATCAAGCGTGGCTTTCTATTCCACATGTCACGCAGTTTGATTCAGCTGATATCACCGAGTTGGAAGCATTTAGAAAAGCGGAAATCGCACAAGCTAAAGATCCTGGATACAAATTGACGATTTTAGCTTTTGTATGCAAAGTGGTCACGAAAGCACTGGAAGTCTTTCCGCAATTTAACAGTTCATTAGATGCGACAGGCGAACATTTAATTTACAAACGTTATTACAATATTGGGATTGCGGTAGAAACGCCAAATGGTTTAGTCGTTCCTGTCATTAAAGATGTAAAAAACCTCACTGTTGGTGAAATTGCCATGGAAATGGCACGTCTGAGCAGCAAAGCGCGAGATAAAGGACTGATGCCAGGAGATATGGCCGGTGGTTCGTTTACGATTTCCAGCCTAGGAGGCATTGGTGGACATGCATTTACGCCGATTGTAAATAGCCCTGAAGTTGCGATTTTAGGATTATCAAAAGCTTCGATGCAACCCGTTTATCAACATGGTGCGTTTGTTCCGCGTTTAATGTTACCGTTATCGTTGTCGTATGATCATCGAGTCATTGACGGCGCAGAAGCTGCTCGTTTTACACGTTATATTAGTGAAGGATTAAGTGATTTAAGACGAATTTTATTGTAGACAATTTAGCAGGTTGGGCCTTGGCCCAACAAGTCTGCGCAGCGGTATCTAATCAACCGAATATTTTAAAAGACTAGTGATAAAAGAGGCCTATTCATGACAAAACAAATTAAAACAAATGTACTGGTAGTAGGGGGCGGACCTGGTGGTTACACAGCAGCATTTCGTGCAAAAGATTTGGGTTTAGATACTGTTTTAGTGAATGAATATGATTCACTGGGTGGTGTTTGTCTCAACGTGGGCTGTATTCCATCTAAGGCGTTGTTGCATTTAGCAAAAGTCGTTGATGAAGCACATGAAGTCTCCGAACAAGGTGTTAGTTTCGGCCAACCTACCTTTGACAGTAAAAAAATGGTGGCATGGAAAAGCAGCATTATTAAAAAATTAACCGGTGGATTAAGTGCCTTAGCGAAACAACGAAAAGTTGAGGTGGTGATTGGTAAAGCATCGTTTTCGGGTTCGCACCAAGTGGTGGTGACTGGAAAAGATGGCGACACCACTATTGATTTTGAGCATGTTATTATTGCAGTAGGAAGCCAATCTGTTAATTTGCCGTTTATTCCTGAAGATAAACGTATTTTTAGCTCAACAGGAGCACTTGAACTTGCGGATATCAAAGGTAATTTATTAGTACTTGGTGGTGGTATTATTGGTCTTGAAATGGCTACTGTTTATTCTGCATTGGGTGTGGATGTGACGGTGGTTGAATTCATGGATCAACTGATTCCGGGTGCGGATGCTGATTTAGTGACGGTTTTACAAAAGCGCATGACTAAAAAGGGTATTCAATTTAAATTAAAAACAAAAGTGACTGCTGTGACCGCCAAAGATGATGGAATTTATGTCTCAATGGAAGGCGAACATGCTACCGATAAACCACTGTGTTTTCAACAAGTCCTGGTTGCGGTGGGACGTAAACCGAATGGTGGCACCATCAGTGCTGATAAAGCCGGTGTGAAGGTTGACGATAGAGGCTTTATTGCTGTAGATAAACAAATGCGTACCAATGTAAATCATATTTTTGCAATTGGTGACGTGGTCGGTCAACCCATGTTAGCACATAAAGCGATTCCTGAAGGCAAAGTGGCTGCCGAAGTGATTGCTGGTAAAAAGCATTTCTTTGATCCCAAATGTATCCCAAGTGTTGCATACACTGACCCTGAAATTGCGTGGACAGGATTAACAGAAAAAGAGGCTAAATCACAAGGGATTGTTTACGAAAAAGCAGTGTTTCCATGGATGGCAAGTGGACGTGCGTTGAGCATGGGGCGCGAGGAAGGGATGACTAAGTTATTGTTCTGCCCAACCAGCAAACGTATTTTGGGTGCGGGCATTGTGGGTGTGAATGCAGGTGAATTAATCGCAGAAGCAACATTGGCAATTGAAATGTGTTGTGACGTTGAAGATATTGCATTGACAATTCACCCTCATCCAACACTATCTGAAACAACTGCCTTAGCCTCCGAAATTTTCGAAGGCACGATCACCGATCTGTACATGCCCAAAAAAGAAAAGAAATAGACTTTTCTTCACTGCTTATTCCCTTCTCCCAAGAAATTGGGAGAAGGTGCCCACAGGGCGGATGAGGGTAAATCCCGGCCGCTGATTTTTTTAATTTCCCCCCTTGAAATTCTAATAATAAACCCCACGTTAACCATATCGCTAAACCAAACGTTGGAGATTTACACATGTCGAAAAAACAACAAACCATGGGTTTTCAAACCGAAGTTAAGAAAATGCTGCATTTGGTTGTTCACTCGCTTTACAGTAATAAAGAAATTTTTCTACGTGAGCTCATTTCAAATGCGTCTGATGCGCTTGATAAATTACGTTTTTTAGCGCTGTCTAATGCCAGCTTATACGAAAATGATTCTGATCTACGTATTACAGTTGAATTTAATGAAAAGAAAAAAACATTAACCATTTCTGATAATGGTATTGGTTTGACGTGGAATGAAGCAGTTGAGAATTTAGGAACGATTGCTAAATCAGGTACAGAAGAATTTTTAAGCCATTTAACCGGTGAGCAAGCAAAAGATTCAGGCTTGATCGGTCAGTTTGGTGTTGGTTTCTATTCGGCATTTATTGTGGCTGATAAAGTGACTTTAAAAAGTCGACGTGCTGGTGAACCAGCTGAAAATGGCATTGTTTGGGAATCAGCGGGTGAAGGTGAATTCACAATTGATTCATGTAAAAAAGAAGACCGTGGTACTCAAATTACGTTACATATTAAATCGGATGCTGAAGAATTTCTGAGTGACTGGCGTATCCGCAATATCATCACGAAGTATTCTGATCATATTTCATGGCCGATTGTCATGAAAGGATTGGCTGATGCAGATCAAGAGAAAAAGGAAGATAAAGTAAAGCCTAGTTTTGAGACGGTTAACAAAGCAACTGCATTATGGACTATGTCAAAATCAGATATTTCTGATGAGGAATACAAAGCATTATACAAACACATTTCGCGTGATTATCAAGATCCATTATGTTGGATTCATAACCACGTTGAAGGCAAGCATGAGTACATTAGTTTGTTATACATTCCATCACATGCACCTTATGATTTATGGCAGCATGAAGTAAAGCATGGATTAAAATTATATGTTAAGCGTGTATTCATTATGGATGATGCGGCACAATTTTTACCCCGTTATTTGCGTTTTGTGAAAGGCATTGTGGATGCAAGCGATTTGCCGTTAAATGTATCCAGAGAGATTTTGCAAGACAATAAACAAGTTGAAAACATCCGTTCTGCTTGTACAAAACGTGTGTTATCTATGTTAGAAAAAATGAGTACACAAGAGCCTGATAATTATAAACGATTTTGGAAAGAATTTGGCTTGGTACTCAAAGAAGGGCCCGTTGAAGATTTTGCCAACCGTGAAGCGATTGCAAAATTATTGCGTTTTGCCACTACGGTCTCTGAATCAGAAGAGCAAACTGTATCGCTTGATGAATATGTTGCGCGTATGCAAGAAAAGCAAGATAAAATTTATTACATCTCTGCATCGAGCTACAATGCCGCTAAAAATAGCCCCCACTTGGAAATTTTTAAGAAAAAGGGCATTGAAGTTTTATTGTTAAGTGATCGTATTGATGAATGGCTTACAGGACATTTAGCTGAGTTTGAAGGAAAAAAACTTCAATCCATCTCAAAAGGTAAAATTGATATAGACAGCGATGAAACACAAGTCAAAGAGCAAGAAAAATCAATGGAGCCTATGCTAAAACAGATTAAAGCTATTCTTGAGGATCGTGTTAAAGATGTGCAATTGACCAATCGGTTAACCGACTCTCCGGCATGTGTGGTAGCGGATGAACATGATATGGGACTGGAAATGCAACGTATTTTGCAATCAGCAGGACAGCAATTACCGGCTACAAAACCGATTTTCGAAATCAATCCAGATCATGCTCTCATTAAACGATTGCATGATACTGCGGATGATATTCGTTTCGAGCAATTAACCTTAGTTCTATTCGAACAAGCCGTTATTGCCGAAGGTGGCCAGTTAGACAATCCAGCTGACTTTGTGCGACGATTAAATGAGTTGTTAATTACGTCCTAATTTAATGTGACCCAAAGTTTAAAAATGGGTCGCGTTTTGGGCTTTGGTTACCATCTATATTGTCTCGAAATCCTAGCATTACCTCATTCTTCAAGCGGCGCAAGCCGCTTGAAGATCCAACTCTCATTCTTTTTCGATTATCATTGGGGTGTTACCAAGGGGGTCGCGTTATCTTTGTTTGTAAATTTCCAATATTGTACTATATTTTTACGAATAATCTTTCTGAATTTGTATAAATCCAAAATGGTATTGAGTTGGAATGACAGGAGCAGACTATGAGCGACAAATCGACAAATCGACAAATTTTTCAAAAGCTATACATTGCGGCACTGATTTTTGGGATCAGTATACCAATAGCATATGCAGAGTGTGAGGGATCTACCCCAGTAACTTGTAGTGTTAAGACGAATTGTAAGTCAGATTGGAGCTCAACGAATCCATTCAAAACAACATGCACCTGCCAGGTTCGTAGCAAATGTTTTAAATCTGCTGCCGATTGCAAGGATGACAAATGCTAACAATGAAGTTGGGCCTTTGTTGGGTTTATCTATCGCAATAATCGTTCTGCAGCCGTCGTACGATCACCGCATTCCCCCAAGGGGCTGGTGCGCTTGCAATGATGGCATCTTTTAATTGACTGCAGTTTTACTCGAGTTTAGCCATTTTTGTAAAATCGATTAAAGATCCGTCTTTGCGAGCGTTAGCGAAGCAATCCAGGTTAATGCTCAATTGAAATTCAGTTCTGGATTGCGTCACTTCGTTCGCAACGACGACATTTTTTATATCATTTTTAAAAATGGCTAAACTCGAGTTTTAATCATATCCTCGAATAACACACATCTTGCCTAAATAGATCAAAACAGATACAATTGAGCCGATTTTAATAATAAATGGTGGGTGATTATGCCATTATTTAGTGCTGCGATTGCAAAATTTAAAGAAGATGCTAATCAGCGATCGCTTACGTGCTGCTTTTTTGTTAAGCCAAATCGCGATCTGTTATTGCAAGCACTTACAGATTACGATGATCTGAATCCAACGAGTGAGCAATTGGAGTCGGTGATTAATGCAGTGATTCAAAAAAGAGATCATCCTGCTTTTACAGCATTGCTTGATCAATTTTATGAAATCAGTAAACAACATTATACTAACCATGAGAAAAATCCTAATCCAGAACGCTGTTCGGAGCAGTTACAGAGCGTTGATGAACGAATTAGTTTATGGCTTATTCTCAATCATAAACATTCATTTCAACTGGATGAAAAAGCAGAAAAAACATTAAGAAAAGAACAGGAAACATTGACTGGTTTAAAACAAATGAATCAACTGTTCTATACATTGGATTTTCATGAGCTTTTAGAACAAGCAAATCTTGTGATTATTCTTGAACATCATATTTTGATGTCGATATTGCATTCAATACATCAGGCTAGGTTACTTAATAGAGATAATTTTGATCAAATTCTAAAATTGACTAAAGTCATTGAAGGTTCCAAAGCTAATCCACTTGGCGAATTGAATCATTTGTTTGAAGAGCATAAGGGCATGTTATTGCAACCTGATCTTGATCGATATATTTCTCAAGCAAATGAACGATCAGGTTATTCGCCTATATCCCATGCGTGGCTTCAGCAGAAAGTTAATGAAATAAGACCAATTTCAGGACCACCATCAACTCGGTTTAATTATTCAAGTTCATCGGCATTTAATATCGCTCATGGTGCAGATACTCTCACTCAGCAAAAAAAAATTCAAGGATGACCATAGAAAGTATAGCTTATCAATTAAGCTTGGTGTACAATAAATCGTGCTTGCAATGCTATATAGGACGCAGGTAGGTAAACTGATTAACTAAAATAAGGAAATTGATAATGGCTGTTAATGAGATGGAAAGCGTTAATGAGATTACGAAACAAGATCAGGGACTGCAAGATTTGGTTTATGGCTTGGTGACACGTTTTCTTGCCGAAAATAAAAACAAATCAATTAACGATTTATATGACATGATTTTATCTGAAGTCGAGCCTCCTTTGTTGCAGGCTGTCATGGAAAAACGTCGTGGAAATCAATTACAAGCTGCAAAGATGCTTGGCATTAGCCGTGGTACAATTCGCAAAAAATTACAACGTTATTTTGGTACCAAGTATTTTCGTTTAACTGATGAATAATCTTGTCTTCCTGACACAGGGTACATCTAATCATTGATCATAGATACCCATCTTATGCCTACGTCCCGCGACTCGCTCGCGGGGTCCATTTCGAGCTAATTCGGCATTAACCAGTTGATGTATTGGGTGTGGATCCTCGTTTTGTGGATAAGTTTGTTCCAACATGATTCATAATGAGCTCACGTCATCCCCAACGCAGTGAGGGATCTCTGAGATTGGGCATAACTTAATCAAGCTGAGATCCTTCGCTACGCTCTGGATGACGTACCTGGGGAGTTACTATTTGGTAAGATCTCTGAATCTAGTAAACAAGCCGCAGGGAGTAGAGATCTGAATTGTCAGTAAACCTCGGTTTTTAGATCATGAGAAAAATACTTTATATACTCAGTTGCTATTGTGCCTTGCAGTCAACTTGGGTTTCTGCGTGGAATGCAGTAGGACATCGATTGGTGGCGCAAATTGCTTATGACCAGATGAGTCCTGAAGCAAGACAATTTTTTAAACAAGAAAATAATCTGCTAAATCATAAACATAAAGCTTATGGATTAGTCAATTCTGCGGTCTGGATGGATCAATTATACGCGGCGCAATACAAATCATTACGTTCAATGCACTACATCGATCTGCCGTTCACATCAGATCAAATGAAATTACCTCCCTATGCAAAAAATAATGCTGTTTTTGCGATTGAACAAGCTGATAAAGTATTATCAAATTTTTGTTCTACCGATCTAGATAAAGCAATTTCTGTTCGAATTTTATGGCATGTCGTTGGTGACATCCATCAACCATTACATGCTGCAACTTGCATCAGCTCAGTGTATCCATTCGGTGATCGTGGAGGTAATCTGGTCATATTACAAAAAAATTCAGTTGCTCGAAATTTACATGCTTATTGGGATAAAGGAGCAGGATTTTTGAATCAAAAAACGCACTATAGACAACAGGATATAAAAAAAATGGCGAAAAAAATTCAGCAGCAGTTTCCTTGTCATCTGCAATCAATGACGCTTGATCCGATGAGTTGGGCTAAAGAGTCACATGAAATTGCCGTGAAAATTGCTTACGGTACATTGCACAATAATGCCGATGAGAAGTACCAACAAACAGTTCAGCGCATCTCATTAGAGCGCATTGCGATAGCAGGGTGTCGTCTAGCCGCGTTGAGCGATCACATTGCAATGCACTACGCTTCCAAAGACATTACATCATGTCGAGCGTTGCGAGACATCTCCTGAGCATAGCATTGTGTCCATGTTAGAGATCCTTCGCTAATGTTCAGGATGACGTCAGTTACTTCTGCTTTTGCAATGACTTAATCACTGCTCCCAGAAAACGCGTTGCTTCACCACCTGTGACCGCACGGTGATCAAAACTTAAGGATAAGGGGAGTAATCGATGCGATTCAATTTTTCCTTGATGACTTACCACGCCCTCATATAAACGCCCCACGGCAAGAATGGCAACCATGGGCGGTACGATAATGGGACTCGCAAATCGACCTGCAAATTTTCCGAAATTAGATAAAGTAATCGTTGCTCCCTTGAGCTTCTCAGCTGGTATGGTACGTTCCATCACTGTTTTTTTGTATTCGTCGATCGTAGCACGTAATTGTTGATCGCTTTGTGACTTAACGTTATGGAGTACTGGGACAAATAATCCTTCATCATTGTCCATTGCAAGACCAAGATTCACAGCATCAAAACATTTTCTAGCTCCATGTGTTGTGTCAAACCATGCATTGAGTGCGGGCTCAACTTGACATGCATCTTGAATTGCTCGGATTAAACGGACCGTGATATCTTCATGATCCTGCCATGACGCAATGTCAGCTTCATCAAAAAGACTAACAGGTACGACGTCTTGATGGGATTGAACCATGCTATTTAGCATAGCACGGCGTACACCGCGTAATGGTTCAAATCCTTCAGGTAGTTGTGATTGCTTTTGAGAAGCTTGCTCTACATCGTCTCGGGTAATTAATCCATGCTCCCCAGTACCCGAGAGAGTGCTGAGGTTTACCCCCAGTTTTTTGGCAAGCAAACGAGCATTTGGCGTGCACTTAGGACGATTTTTATTGCTGACTCCAGAACCAATGACAAAGTTATCTTCACTGATATCCGTACTTTCTTCTAAGTTACCGACGACAGTGCCTTTGTCTGCGCGCGGTGCAGTGAGCATTTCAAAAGCCATCAAAGGTTCGCCTGTTTTGATGACATCACCGGGTTGACCGTATAATTTGGCGATGATCCCGCTTTGTGGACAAGGCACATCGACTACTGCTTTTGCTGTTTCCATGGAGACAAGTGGTTGATCAGCAGCGACCACATCACCTACTTTAACAAACCATTCATGAATTTCTGCATCTGGTAAGCCTTCACCTAAATCGGGTAGTTTAAAAATATCCATGCTATCACTCCAAAAGGCCTAAAACAGTTGATTTAATGCGCTCAACACTGGGTATATATTGTTTCTCAAGTTGAAAATAGGGCATAACAACATCGTAACCTGTAACGCGCTGTACAGGTGCTAGCAGGTCAGCCATGCAATGTTCCATGATAAGCGCAGAAATTTCTGCACCCACGCCGCAGGTTTTTGCTCCTTCATGCACAATGACGCAACGTCCAGTTTTTTCAACAGAATTAATAATGGTTTCAATATCCAAAGGCTTGATCGTTGCCACATCAATGATGTCACATGTAATGCCTTCTTGGTTGAGCTGTGCACCGGCTTGCAATGTTTCATGCATGCTGGCCCCCCAACTGACCAGCGTGACATCCTCGCCTTCTTTAAGTGTGAAGCATTTCCCTAAGGGGAGTGCTTGCCCATTGTCTTCGACAGGCTGTTTTACTAAACGATAAATACGTTTAGGTTCTAGAAAAATAACCGGGTCTGGGTTTCTCATGGCAGCGAGTAACAGGCCATACGCACGTTTAGGTGACGATGGAATCACAACTTGTAAACCGGGAATATGCGCAAAAAGTGCTTCAGTGCTTTCTGAATGATGTTCTGGAGCACGTATCCCACCACCAAAGGGCGCACGGAAAACAATGGGGCAGTTTAAGCGACCACGTGTTCGATTTCTCATTCTTGCGGCATGTGAAATGATCTGATTCATTGCTGGATAAATAAAGCCCATGAATTGGAATTCAGCAACGGGTTTCAAACCCTGTGTTGACATACCCACTGCTAATCCAGCAATCATGGATTCAGCTAGTGGTGAGTCAAATACTCGCTTTTCTCCAAATCGCTCTTGCAGGCCCACTGTTGCACGAAACACACCACCATTTTTACCCACATCCTCACCGAAAACGACTACATTTTCATCGTGAGCTAATTCATAGGCAAGGGCTTGCGTAACAGCTTCAACTAATGTGATATCAGGCATTTGCTGCAGCCTCCATAGCGGTTGCACGTTGCTCGACGAGATAATCTGGTAACGTGGCATAATGATAGTCAAATATACTGCTGATAGGTTGTCCGGGGCGGTTTAAGTACTCGTCAACCGCTTGTTGAACTTCTTCACTACATGCAGTCAATAATTGATCCTCCGCTTGTTGAGTCCAACCGCTATGATCTTCAAGAAAGCGTTTAAATCGCGGAATGGGTTCGCACAATAGGGCGCGTTGCACTTCATCTTGAGGTTGATATCGTGTCGCGTCATCCGCCGTAGTATGATCAGACAAGCGATAGGTTTTTGCTTCGATTAAGGTAGGACCTTCTCCACGGCGGGCTTTTTCAATGGCATCTCCAATCGTTTGACGGGTAGCTAAAATGTCATTGCCATCGACTTGCACGCCATTAAACCCAGCTGCAATGGCTTTCTGTGCTAGCGTTTCTGTCGCAGTTTGTTTGCTCAATGGGACGGAAATAGCCCATTGATTATTATTGATAATAAATACAACAGGAAGTTTCCATGCTCCAGCAACATTAATGGCTTCATAAAAATCACCTTCTGATGTTCCGCCATCACCAATACAAACGACAGCGACACGATCTTCATTTCGGTATTTAAAGCTAAATGCCACACCTGCTGCATGCAAGCATTGCGATGCAATCGGCACGCAGATCGGCAAATCACGAGATTTGGAATCAAACTGACTGCCTCGTTCGTCGCCACCCCAGTAGCTGAGAATATCAGACATTTTAACACCGCGTTGAAATTGAGCAGCATAGTCTCGGTAATAGGGGACAAACACATCATCTGGACGCATCGCATGACCTATGGCTGTGGAAATTGCTTCCTGGCCATTGATGGGTGCATAGGTTCCCATCTTTCCTGTGCGTTGTAAGGCAATTGCTTTTTTATCAAATGTACGCGTTAATACCATCATTCGGTATAGTGATTTTAATTTTGTTTCATCTTGCGCAAAGGCAGGCAGAGGAGCACAGACTTCGGCCTTCTCATTGAGAATTTGAACATAAGGGATTTCAAAATGGGCAACGATCGTTGTCATGACATATCCTTGTTGCGGTTTAATTTGTAGGATACGAAAAAAATTTAGGGAATTCTATAGGTTATTGATAATTAACTGGAGTTGCCTCATTAAAAAAGCCCTGATATTGGAACAATGTCATGTCCAGGAGATGTCTCCTTATGCTCGACATGGCGTGATCGGATGCACATCGGAATTATTAAGACGTCCGCAAAGCTCGCCGTAATACTTTCCCCACATTTGATTTAGGTAAATCGTCAAAAAATTCAACAATTTTGGGCACTTTATAAGCTGTTAAATGCAAACGACAATGCGCAATGACATCCTCTTCAGATAAAGAGGGATCTCGTTTGACGATACATGCTTTAACATCTTCGCCACCTTCTTCCTTTTTAACACCCACTACACCGACTTCAAGAACACCTGGCATCATGCTAATCACCTGTTCCACTTCGTTTGGATAAACATTAAAACCAGAAACAAGAATCAAATCTTTTAAACGATCAACCAAATAAACAAACCCTAGTGCATCGATTTTAGCACTATCGCCAGTACGTAAAAAACCGTCCGGCCAAAATACCATGGCTGTCTCTTCAGGATTTTGCCAATAACCTGGCATGACTTGCGGACCATTGACGCACAGCTCTCCCGTTTCACCCAGCGCAAGTTCGTTGCCTTCTGCATCACGAATGGAGATATCAGTTGAGGGTAGAGGTAATCCTATGCTGCCATTATATTCTTTAAGTGAGAGTGGATTAATTGTGACTGCGGGGCTTGCCTCTGTGAGGCCGTATGCTTCAAGAATGGGCGATTTCGTAATCTCGCGCCAGCGTAGAGCAACCGATTTTTGCAACGCCATGCCACCCGATAACGCAAGTTTGAGTTTTGAAAAATTGATCGTATGAAATTTTGGATGGTTCAATAATGAGTTAAATAATGTATTGACACCCGTTATTGCAGTAAATTTAGCGTGTTTTATTTCTTTGATAAAGCGACCGGTATCTCGTGGATTAGTAATTAAGATGTTTTTTGCGCCAATTTTAAAGAAAGTTAGGCAATTCGCTGTGAGTGAGAAAATATGATACAACGGCAGTGCGGTCACGATAATATTATGACGGCCTGGTCCTAATGGTGAGATCCATGCAGCAGCTTGCAGCGTATTTGCGACCATGTTTTTATGAGTCAGCATCGCACCTTTTAAAACGCCGGTTGTACCGCCTGTATATTGAATAAATGCAACATCATCGTGATGTAGTGACACAGGTGCAAGTATACATGAGGCACCTTGTCGTAATGCATCAATAAATGTGACAACATGCATGGGTGCATAAGAAGGAACCATGTGTTTGATATATTTCACAACTGAATTGACGATGAAGCGTTTTATTGAAGGGAAAGCATCACCTAATTCAGTAACAATAACGTGTTTTAATGAGTTTAATTTAGCGAGCGCTTTATTGACTGTGTGAGCATAATTAGCAAGCACAATAATCGCTTCAGCGCCAGCGTCATTTAGCTGATGCGTTAATTCATCTATCGTGTACAGTGGGTTCGTATTCACAACAATATAACCTGCCCGTAAGATACCGAATAACGCGATGGGATATTGAAGTAAATTTGGCATCATGATCGAGATGCGGCTGCCTTTTTTTAAGCCAAGCTGTTGTAGATACGCGGCAAAAATGCGGCTTTGTTTATCCAGCTCAGCATAACTCATGGTGGTGCCCATGTTCACATAAGCAACTTGATCACTGTATTTATTAAATGATTCATCAAATAGGGTAAGTAAAGATGAGTAAGGATCTGGATTAATTTGATGAGGAATTCCCTGCTGATATTGATCAAACCACAATTTTTCCACGGCACGAACCTCTTGTTATGGCAATGACTTATCGTAAATTGTCATTACTTCTCATGATAGCACCATGTTATACTGTGTGCCGACTCAAAACAACCACGGTGAAAATTTTACCTCTTGAAGTGTGGGTGGCGCGCAGTGGTGGATAAGAGCGTTGCTCTCGAGGTTTTTTATAAGTCCTGGTATAGTATGGCTAAAAATTCAGAATACGGGTGCAGAAGTGATGACCGATACTCCATTGAAAACGCAAACCTTCAAACTAAAAGGTAGATTATACACACTGACAGTTGTGCAATTGCTCGATCCCGATAAGGTGTTGTTTGCTGAGCAATTAGCAGAAGTCGTAGCGCGAGCACCGCGTCTTTTTGACAATACACCTATCGTGATTGACTGCTCTGCGATAACGGATGATCGTGTAGATTTATCGGCAATTTGCCAATGCTTACGTCAGCACAATATGATTCCCGTAGCAATTCAAGGGGGACCTGCAAGCTTGATTGTGCTTGCGGCAGCACAAGGTTTACCGGTATTGTCTGCTTCTTCGAACCATGATAAACCCTTGATTGAATCACAACAGGAAGAAACGTCTTCAGATACCATAAAATCACGTCTCATTACGACACCAATTCGCTCGGGACAACAGATCGTAAGTAAAGGAGGGGATCTGGTGATTACAGCTTCGGTTAGTCATGGTGCTGAGTTGTTGGCAGATGGTCATATTCATGTGTATGGTGCATTACGTGGCCGTGCTTTGGCTGGGATTGCCGGTGATAAACAAGCCCGAATTTTCTGCCAATCGTTGGAAGCTGAGTTAGTAGCAATCGCAGGGTATTATTGCTTGAGTGATGCGTTGGAACCCATTGCAGGACCATGTCAAATATTTCTTCAGGATGATCGTATTCAAATTGAGCCATTATGACCGATATTGAGGTTTTAGAGTTTATTCCTGCTGAGCGCATTGTGAAACGTGACACTGTTATTCGTGAAAATAAAGCGGTTTTTATCTCAGATATTCATCTACATCCTGATATGCCACAAATAACCCATCGTTTTTATTCCTTTATTCAATGGGCAGCGATTCATACTAAATCCGTGTATATTTTGGGTGATTTCCTGCATGCATGGCCTGGTGACGATGCGATGGATACGTGGAGTGGGGCAATTGCGGATCAATTGGCGTGGTTATCATCTCAAGGGGTGTCCGTATACTTTATGTCGGGTAACCGTGATTTTTTAGTTGGAAAGCGTTTTTTAGTGCGAGCAAATATGCAGCGATTGCTTGAGTCGACTGTAATTCAACTTGGTGACGAACATGTTTTATTGGTCCATGGTGATCGCTATTGTACACGGGATACCAAACATCAATGGTTGCGTCGTTTAACACGGAATCGTGTTTTTACTGGGTTATTTTTATCTCTGCCGTATACATGGCGAGCGCGAATTGTTAATCAAGTCCGTGAATACAGTCAGATGAATCAGCAAAAGTTGCTAGGGTCTGTTAATCATTCGTTTTCAATGCAGTCCTCGCCTATGTTTCGCGGTTTATCCGCGGAATCCATGGACCCCGCGGATAAACCGCGGGGCGTGGAACTAGAGGATAGTGGCGTAGATATAAGAGTAAATCGTCAACAGACCCCGGAGAAAATGGCGGTTGTTCCCGCTACAATGATACGTCATTTACGACATTTTCGAGTAAAAACGGTGATCCATGGGCACACGCATCAACCGGGGTTGACCATGCATCGTGATGCGAGCGGTGAATATCGTCAATATGTTTTGAGTGATTGGGATAGGGATCCGCAATTAATGTGTTATAATGATTCATGTAAGTTGCATTTTATCCACTTTGGAGATGGGCATGGGTGCTAATAACGACGAAAATAATAAGAAAGAAAGTTTAAAAGATAAGCTAAAAGCAGAAATTGAAAGTGTTCGATTTCGAGATCGTATGGATGAGATTCGCCGCAAAGAAGATTTAAAAATCAAACAATCACAACGTGAATTAGGCAAAAAATACGAGAAAAAAGATAAAGAAACTAATGAGAATCTTGCCAAAATAAAAGATCATATTAAGAGCGAGCAACAAGGCCAACATCATAAACAAATCGACTTATATTCGGCCATGATGGACGCCATGCCACGATTGGAGTCATTATTTCGATTTATCATGGGAAAGACACATGCAACGATAGGAAGACCTGTTGCAGGTTTGGTGAAGCAAATTCCATTTTTTGGCTCATACTCTCATCGTAGTGAAACAGTACAACGGATGTTAGAGACTTTTTCTAAAAAAGAAGAATTTGATATTCCTGATTTAGCCTATTTTGTCGGCGTTGATGAAGATGGTTCACTGGTTATGGATTGGGATGATATCCCTCAGCTGCAAGGGCAACATGGTCCCTTAGCCATTGCGAATAACCCAACATTTCAAAATTACATTCAGGATGCTATTACTGAATGGTTGGATACATCATTTAAAGACGAGTATTTTATGGGTCCAGTCGAAGTGGATGGAAAAGTTCGAATGTACCCTAAATCAGTTGGTGTTGAGGCGGGTGGTGGTGTTTGGATCCTAGATCCTAAAGAAGTTAATGATCGTTATGAGAGTACAGATTGTGTTGAACATGCTGGATGGTTAATGCCAAAACCCAATAGCTCTCCTAAGCCAGGTAAAAAACCGCTTTTTGTCAATGAAGAAGAATTTGTGAAACTGCGTGATAAAGCAACAAATCCGGGGAAATCATTGGAAGAGTTTTTGGAATATCATTTTGATGGGTTAGCAGTAGAGCCATCAAGTGCGCCTCGCATGGGAGGTTAAAATAAGGTAATTGTGAACGCGACTTGAGCCATTTTTTAAAGGCCCTTTGAGACGCGTGTGTGTATGGCGCTATTTATAGGAAATATGATGGACAAACAATCACCTCCTGCGACAGAGGATGAACTGTCGACCTGGCTATCTACGTATGGATTAGTTACTGTAGAGCGTATTTTTTCGCAATTGGGTTTGCATTTAAAATACGAGGAGCTCGTTCACGCGATCCATGATTCAACTAATATCTACTTTGAAGTACTGCGTGTGCCATTTAAAAATATCTTAAATGGCATTATTTTAAATCAAGCAATGGATTATCGAGAATTTGCGCAAAAATTGTTTATTGATTTTTTGTTATCAGGCTCAGCGAATGATTCAGAAACGACACCTGCGTCAGAATCTGAAGCAAAAGAAGCGCTTGAGGCAGAGCGTTTGCATTTAATTACGCTGGGTGATGAGTTTGATTTGCAAGACTTTGAGTGCAATAAGCTCATCGCAGAAAGTCAAAAGGCACTGATTGCTTTATCTCATGAGAAATTGAAAAAGAAAGGCGAGATTACAGAAGATGACAGGCGCTATCTTGTTGATCACATCGCGCCATTTGTAGAACGAGCACAAGCACTCAATGAAATCCTACGACAATATCGTAAACAGTTTTATGAATTGGTGCTACGCACCAAACAAATGATAGAAACACTTCCAAACTATCGTCCTGATACCTCACGATTAGCAGAAAATCTCTCTGCATTGCATTTTGACCCCAAAATTGGTGAAGAGAGCCAATCAGGGTCGTCTCATTAAAAAAACCCGTCATATCGAGCATCGCGAGACATCTCCTGAACATGGCATTATGCCAATGTTGGAGATCCTTTGCTAATGCTCAGGACGATGTGCGTCTTGCCAATGTTTGCCCCAAAGAAGGTCTACATTTGATTGGACAACTCTGAAGAGTTATAACGTACTCACAAATTGTCTTAATATGACATTCAATTTTTCAGCTGCACGCGAGGCCATTTGTACTACGGCTTCATGACTGTGACTTGTTGTTGCAAGACCTGTGGCATGATTGGTAATAATGGAAATCACGGCTACCTTCATTCCGCAATGATTCGCGACCAAAACTTCAGGTACGGTGGACATACCAACGACATCAGCACCCAGCATTCGAAATGCTCGAATTTCTGCGGCTGTTTCGTAATGAGGGCCTATCACTGCAAGATAAACACCATGATGCAAGTCAATTTCATTTTTCTTGGCGATTTGCAATAATTGATGCCGAACAGTTTCATTGTAAGCATTGTCCAATGGATAAAAACGTGGGCCAAATGTTTCATCGTTTGCACCAACCAAAGGATTACTCGGTTGTAAGTTAATGTGATCGGTAATCAGCACCAATTCACCTGGGCTTAACTCATCGCGCATTGATCCTGCTGCATTAGTCGCTAAAAAATATTCACACCCTAACAGTTTGAGCGTGCGTACATACGTTTTAACGACGTCGTGATTATCCCCTTCATACGAATGGGCTCGGCCTTGCAAACAGACTACATCAATGCCAGCAACTTTTCCTAAAACTAGTTTGCCAGCGTGACCATGAATAGAACCACTGGGAAACCCAGGTAAATCAGTATATGGAATTGCGACCATGTCATCTAATTCATCGGCAAAACGACCTAGGCCTGAGCCCAAAATAATACCAATTTTAGGTTTAAATTGCGGATACTTTTTTTGAATAAATGCAGTTGCGAGGTGCGCATTAGTTTGGTGCATCATGAGACCATTAGAGTCAATTATTATGGGGGCAGACTATACGCATTATTGTGATAATTTACAATCTCAACTTCCACTGCTAATCTAAAGTTAATAGGGCACGCAGGAAGTACGAAATGATGACGTCTACAGCGGATGCGATTGTAATTCGAATTACGGGCGATTCAGGTGATGGCGTACAGTTGGTAGGAGAGCAACTGACGATTACTGCCGCACTAACGGGTCGAGATGTGAGGACATTACCTGATTTCCCTGCGGAAATTCGTGCACCTGCGGGTACTGTAGCAGGCGTATCTGGATTTCAGTTGGCGATGGCCGAACATGCAATTTTTACGGCTGGTGAAACATTGGATGTGTTGGTGGCGTTAAATCCAGCGGCATTAAAAAATTCGCTACAACATCTTAATCTAAATGGTTTGTTGATTGTTAACGAAGACAGTATGCAAATCAAAGATTGGGATAAAGCGGGTTGTAATCCTTCGATATTGGCCGAAGCTGAATCACGGTATCAAGTGATTTCGTTGCCACTCATTACCCACACATTAAAAGCCGTCGAAGGGTTAGATATCAGTCATACAGAGGCTAAGAAGGCAAAAAACTTTTATGTACTGGGATTAGTGCTTTGGTTGTTTGACTTACCTACAGATAATTGTCTTGCGTTCATTGCTAAAAAATTCAAAAAGAATGCAGTGGTTGCCAAAGCGAATGAACAATCACTGTTAGCCGGATATAATTATGCAATGACCCTTGAATTAGCTCGGCGGTCCTACATGATAGGACAGGTCAGTCGTGTGCCGGGTGATTATCGACAAGTGACCGGTGTAGAAGCCGTGAGTTTAGCTGTAGCAACTATCGCGGTGAGTACTCAAACCCCAACATTAGTCGCGGGTTACCCAATTACACCATCCTCTGCTATTTTAGAAGAATGTGCGAAATTAAGTGATTTTGGTGTGCAGTTGTTACAATCTGAAGATGAAATCGCAGCAATTTGCGCCTGTATTGGTGCGGCATTCGGTGGTCGCCTGGCATTGACTTGCACCTCTGGCCCTGGTCTTGATCTTAAAAGCGAAAGTTTAGGATTAGCAGTTGTGAGTGAATTACCGCTAGTTATTTTAGACGTACAGCGCGCAGGAGCATCCACGGGTCTTCCCACCAAAACAGGTCAAAGTGATTTGCGTCAAGCCTTATATGGTCGCCATGGTGAGGCTCCGCTCCCTGTACTGGCCCCTAAATCACCAGCTGATTGCTTTAACACGGTTCTTGAAGCGTTTTCAATTGCAGTGCAATACATGACGCCAGTGATTGTTTTAATGGATGCTTATCTTGCGATTGCTGCACAGCCATGGCGAATCCCTGATGTGAGTACATTAAATATTCCTTCACTCGATGTAAATCGCTTTCCTAAGCCCTATCAACGTGATGCACAATTGTGTCGTAGTTGGAATATTCCTGGGACACCAGGCTTTATTCATCAATTGGGTGGTCTTGAAAAACAGGGCGATGATGGTCATGTGAGTTATGATGCGGATAACCACCAACACATGGTGAATTTAAGGGCACAAAAAATTGCTGGAATCGCTGACCATTATCCACCATTGATTGTCGAAGGTGATCTTAATGCCGATATTTTGCTGATTGGTTGGGGAAGCACGTATGGAAGCCTTGAATCGGCTGTATTGCAGTGTCAGGCAGAAGGCGTTGCTGTGGCATTGGTTCATCTACGGCACCTAAATCCATTACCACATGATTTGAATGAAATTATTCGCTCTTATCAACGTGTGATTGTCGCTGAGTTGAATTCAGGTCAATTATGTCAAGTTTTACGTGCACAGTATTTAGTCGATGCGCAATCGATTAGTCAATGCAACGGTCAACCATTTGCTACGAAAACCATCGTGAAGGCGATTAAGGGAGTTTTCCATGATGCAACCGACGAACCAAGTCATGTATAAACGAGAAGATTTTAGTAATGATGTTGAGGTGCGTTGGTGTCCAGGATGTGGTGATTACGCCATTTTGGCTGCCTTGCAACGAACGTTGCCTGAATTAGGGTTGCCTCCCGAGAAACATGTATTTATTTCAGGTATTGGGTGCGCTGGGCGATTACCGTATTATATGAATACTTACGGATTTCATACGATTCATGGACGCGCATTAGCCGTTGCAACGGGATTAAAAGCACTTCGCGACGATTTAACCGTTTGGGTTGTCACGGGGGATGGAGATTCGCTGAGTATTGGGAGTAATCATTTAATTCATTGTTTGCGCCGTAACGTCAATGTCAAAATTTTGTTAGTTAATAATCAAGTATACGGGTTAACAAAAGGTCAATTTTCCCCGACTTCACAACCAGGGCAAGTCACTAAGACCTCACCGCACGGTGTTGGCAGTCAGCCAGTTAATCCATTGACACTTGCTTTAGCGGCAGGAGCCAGTTTTGTAGCTCGCGCTGTGGATAAAGATCCAAATCAATTGGGTTCTTTATTGAAAGAAGCACATGAGCACCCAGGCTGTGCATTGATTGAGATTAATCAGGATTGTCATATATTCAATGAAGGCGCGTTTGATGCGTTTTCATTGAAAGCAAATCGGGCAGAACATACCTTACAATTACAGGAGGGCCAGCCTTTATTATTTGGCCAGGAACTCGATAGGGGATTGGTTTTGCGTGATGAAGAATTGCAGCAAGTCAGTAGCCAAGAGGCAATGGCATATCGCCACGATACGAGTAATTTGATGGCTGCAATGCGATTAGCCAACTTAACGCCGGTAACACATCCTGTACCGCTGGGTGTCTATTATAAAAGAGCACGACAAATCTATCAGTTTCCCTGTGAGTTCAAAAAAACATCACAGGATTTACCTGCATTATTTCGGGCTAAAGCGAGCTGGAAACAAGGATAAAAAATTAATTCCGTGAGGTCTGTTGATATTTCATTCTCAATTCAGTCCACGTCCACGTTTTCAATTCAGCCTTCGCTTGTGTTTCCAACTCAGCCTCCGCCTACGTTCCGCGGCGTGTCCGCGGAATCCATGGACCCCGCAGCGTAGATATAGAAATGAAATATTAACTGGCTGTAAGATGGAAATTGCTTGATACAAATGCATTTTTATTAAATAATCAGTTTCTATTAAGCGCATGGCAGATCTAAAATGCAACAGCTACTGAACGCAATTAACTATAAATCATCCCAATATGTATGTAGGCTCATCACCAAACACTCAATGAATGTGAATGTCATATTACCCAATGCATGGGGTGATACACCGCTCACATTAGCTTGTCGGTTGAATAAACGAGGTTTGGTCAAACGTTTACTAACGATGGGCGCAGATCATAGTATTGTAACAACAGGTGGTGATGTTGCGAATGGAGAAGTTCCTACGGCTGGTGGTTTCACTGCACTTGAAGTGGCGTTTAGTGTTGCGCATAATGAGCTGATTATTCAGGATCTATTAATGGCTGGAGCTAATCCCAATCAGGTCTTTGAAAATCAGTCCCCATTGTTGAGTTACGTTGTTTCATCTTATTCGCCTCAAATCAGTATTATTCATTTATTGTGTAAATTTGGTGCGAGAGTTAGTGGTACTGACCATATTTCTCCTTTAGTCACGTTGGCATACTGTATTTCAAAATACAATGCATTTAAAAGCTTTGCAGACACGTTTGAATGTTTGCTTATGAATGGAGCTCAAGCGAATGATACAGATGAAGATGGATGGACAGCCCTGCATCACCTGGCTAATAGTAGAACTACTTTGAAGATTGTAAAAAATGACGAAGATATCGATGATGAAGAGGATGAGAGTTATCATACAGTTGATGTTGAGGATGAGTTTAAAATGGCCATCATTCATCTGCTCAAAGCCGGGGCCAGTCCTAAACTGCTTACAACAGAGGAAATAACGGATGAATCTGTAACACACATGACAGCAGCACAATTGGCTGATTCACATCAAATTCCAGCGATAACTGGATTATTACATCGTGCAGAAGAATTATATGATGACCCTCATTTACCAAAAACTCCTGATGTGTTAAGAGACCTAGCTTGGGATAATCCTGACTGCATCAACTTGCTTCGTCGTGCTGTAGATAAAAGTAGACATCCTGAAAATGAGTTAATTTCAAGGTATTTAACATTGAAAGAATTCTCAATGTTTTCCAAAGCAGTCAATATTCATGGTCGTATCCATCAGGAAAATTTAACGTCTGATTCTAATCGGATAAACTATGAACCAAATCATTTGCTTCACTTCGTTCAAGCTAGACAACGGCAAATAGAACTAGAGAAAGCGAAATCAAAAAGAGAAAAAACTGAAGCACACAATGATGCATCGGATGAACCTAAAAAGAAAAAGGTTCGCCCTAATTTTTCTTAGGGTCCATTAATAATTCATCATTTAAAAAGTGACGTATTAGAAATAAGTTACGGATATCGAGATCTGAATGTCAAATAAACTATAAGCCGCTTCTCTGCATGATTTTGAAAATCATACCATGCAGAGAATTTGTACTACTAATAGTGATTATCACCCGGTACGTTCACATTGGGCATCATTTCAGGTGTAGAATCACGTAGTTGTTGTTGCGGGTCATAGTATTTGTCTGGTTTAGTTTCAATGTCTGCAGGGGTCGTGTTTGGGCCTGGAGAGGTGGCAAAATTTGTTTGAATGGCGTAAGCAGTTGTCACAATGGTTAATAAAGCAATTAAAATCAGAAATAACCGTTTCATAAATTCTCCTTAAGAGTCTTCATCAGGACTTACGCAAAACCTTGAGGTCAAGGCGGATTTGATTTTTAATGAGGGAGTTTAGACGTACTAAACTTCCTCATTAAAAATCAAATCCAACGCAGAGATCGAGGTTTTGCGTAAGTCCTGTCCATGTTTTAAAGTATAGCAGTTCTGATGAAACTCATATTCAGAATATCAAGCTGCGTCATGTCGAGCATCGCGAGATATCTCTTGAATGTGGCATTATGTTGATGTTGGAGAGATCCCGCGATCGGTATCGCGGGAGATTGAATGAAGTATGCGTTGCTTCGGTTTATTGATCACGACCGGAAAATGCACTTAATAAATTCAATAAACTAATGAACAAATTATAAATCGACACAAACAGCGATACTGTTGCATTAATGTAATTGGTCTCTCCCCCGTGAATGATTTCACTGGTTTGGAAAAGAATTAAGCCAGATGAAATTAAGACGAATGCAGCAGAAATAATTAATTGCATGGCAGGGATTTGGAAAAATAAACCGGCGATCATGGCTAAGAAAGCAACCATAACAGCCGCAAATAAGAAACCACCTAAATAGCTAAAATCTTTGCGAGTTGTCAGTACATAGGCAGATAGCGTGAAGAAGATAATCCCTGTTCCACCAAACGCTGTAGCGATCAGTTGCGAGCCATTGTGAAATTGTGAAATACAGGCATTAATGACAGGCCCCAGGGCGTATCCCATAAAACCCGTAAAAGCAAACACACTCACTAATCCCCACGGACTATTGCGCAATGCATTGGTTAAAAACATCAGGCCATATACACCCACAATAAATAACAACGGGTTAATAAAACGTGTGCCCATTGCAAATGAGAGGTAAGCGGTAAAGGCACTGAATAAAAATGTCATGCCAAGTAAAAGATAGGTATTGCGTAATACTTTATTGGTTGCCAAAACCGACTCTGCTGAGCGGGTAAGGGTTGAAACAGTAGGTTTACTCATGATGAAACTCCCAAGGATAAGAAACATATTAATACTATTATACTATAGATGGTGTCAATATATTGGATTTTCAAGGGATAAGCCTATACTATAAATTAACAGTCTTGAATCAGGATTTATACTAGGGTCAGTTGGCATTTCGTCTCTATAATCTACGCCCCGCGGCTTGTCCGCGGGGTCCATGTATTTTGCGGACAAGTCGTGGAACGTAGACAAGGACTAAATTGAGAATGAAATGTCGGTAGACCCTAGAGTCTGTCGACCGCTCGTTTTCAGTGCGGCATCTACATGGACAAACTATTAATAGATTTTAGCTTGGAGTGAGTTGTTTTATGAAATCAGTGTTAAGCACGGCGAATGATATTTTATTGAAACCAGCATCACTGGATGAGCGTCGTATTGAAACGTTGTTGCGTTCAATGATGAGCAAACACGTTGACGCAGCCGATCTATATTTTCAAAGCTGCAGTTATGAATCGTGGTATTTAGAAGATTCAGAGGTGAAGAGCGGCAGTTATTCAATTGACCGTGGGGTTGGTATTCGGGCAGTCAGTGGCGATAAGACAGGTTATGCTTATTGCGATGACATTTTATTACCCGCTATGGAACGTGCTGCAGATGCAGCGCGATCGATTGCCTTTGGATCTAAATCAACTGCGCCAGCGATTAAGATCGCGACTTCACCTGTAGTCCGTTATACTCATTTGAATCCTATTGAAGGTATGAATAAGCAGGATAAAATTGCATTATTGGAGGCGATTGATCGTGAAGCACGGCGTTGTGATCCACGAGTGATTCAAGTGAACGCTTCTCTCAGTGGTTGTTATGAAGTTGTCATGATTGCTGATATGCATGGTCAACGCGTTGCCGATATACGCCCTTTAGTCAGCATCCATGTCAGTGTCATTATCGAGGATAAAGGTCGTCGGGAATCAGGACGTTGTGGGGGGGGTGGCCGCGTTGCTTATTCTTATTTTACTGAACACGATCGGGCATTGGGTTATGCGCGAGAAGCGGTACGTGAGGCATTAATTAATTTAAATGCCATTGATGCACCTGCTGGGATGATGCCTGTTGTTTTAGGACCTGGATGGCCTGGTGTCTTATTGCATGAGGCTGTTGGTCATGGTTTAGAGGGTGATTTTAATCGTAAAGGTTTATCGGCATTTGCAGGTCGCATGGGTGAACAGGTAGCCGCTGCTGGTGTGACAGTGGTTGATAATGGCACCTTAGAAAATCGACGGGGTTCGTTATCCATTGATGATGAGGGAACGCCAACTCAATGTACGACGTTGATTGAGAATGGAGTTTTGGTGAATTATATGCAAGACAAGCTCAATGCGAAATTGATGGGTATGCAACCGACAGGTAACTGCCGGCGTGAGTCTTATGCTCATGTACCGATTCCACGAATGACCAATACTTATATGCTTGCAGGGCAGCACGATCCGGAAGAAATTATTCGTTCGGTTGATAAAGGATTGTATGCGGTGAATTTTGGTGGTGGACAAGTGGATATTACGTCAGGTCAATTTGTATTTTCAGCCAGTGAGGCCTATTTAATCGAAAATGGCAAAATTACCACACCGGTTAAAGGCGCAACGTTGATTGGTAATGGTCCTGATGTCATGAAGAAAATCAGTATGATTGGCCATGATTTAACGTTGGATGATGGAATTGGAGTTTGTGGTAAAGATGGGCAATCTGTGCCTGTTGGTGTAGGGCAACCCACGTTGAAAATTGATTCGCTTACTGTGGGTGGTACAAAATAGGATGGTTATGAAGACCACTCCTAAAAAATTACAGTTACGATTTATTGGGTGGTTTTTTTTAATTAACGCAATATTTTTCTGGATCGGAGGTTTTGTTTATCTGCGATCCATGCTTCTAAGTTCCACGTTATTTCAGAATTTAATGGTGGATTTCTCGAGTTTATCAGGTAAGATTTTTGTTCTTTTGTTTACCCTCGTTAATTATTTGAGTTACATGATGTTGTTGGCTTTTATTCCAGCATCTGTGATTTTTCTTATCGCTCAATTTTTCCCACGACAGCGCTTCATTTGGTGCTTGAGTGTTTTAAGTGCAGCTACAGGTTTATTTTTAATTTTTCTAGATAGTCAAATTTACGCCATGTTTAGGTTTCATTTAAATGCGGTGTTATTTCATTTTATATTAAGTCGAGAAAGTGTGGCGATATTTGATTTATCCAGGGCAGAGCAATTATTTGTCATTGAAATCATGTGTTTTATCGTTTTATTGGAATGCGGTTTAGCGTGGGGGGTATGGAAATATATTATTGTACCAGGCAGGTTTTACGCGGGTCGATTTATCGCGGCGAGCTGGTTTGGCTGCATATTATTTAGCTATTTTACGATGATGTTAGCGATGTCACACGACAACAATTTGTTCGTGCAACAGACATCTAGTTTGCCTTATTACAATACTATTTTGTCTTTTGTAATGCCAGGGAAACAAGCGGGTGACCAATTGCACCGATTGAGTGAACAGCATTACATGCAAGCCCAGTTTTCACGTGCTCCTATGCACTACCCGCGACATCCATTGCATTGTATGGCAAAAGATAAAATGGTCGTCAATCAACCTTATCACATTATTTTAATTATGATTGATTCGCTGCGCTTTGATAGCTTGCAATACATGCCGAACGTCAGACAGTTTGCTCAAGATAATTGGCAGTTTATGCAACACATTAGTGGTGGTAACTCAACGCAGGCGGGTCTCTTTTCACTTTTTTACTCAATTCCCGGTACGTATTGGACGGCCGCATTGGAACAAAATATATCACCTGTATTCATCGATTTACTTTTACATTATGACTACACCACCAAAATTATTTGGTCTGCTGAAATGCGCAACCCGCCGATGAATAAAACAATTTACCAACGATTAACCGACATTTCTTTAGATGGTTCACTCGAAAAAGAGCCTAGCCAACGGGATCGTGATACTACGAAAAAAACAGTGCAATTTTTAATGGACCACCAGCATAGCTCAAAACCCTTTTTTTTAAACATATTTTATAACGCTCCCCATGCTTTTTGTAGTTCAAAATCATTTCCTATGATTTATAAACCAGCCTACGAGGAATGTTCACGAATGCAGTTAAATAACAAAACTGATCCCACGCCATATTACAACAGCTATCTTAACACGGTACATTTTATTGATCAGGAAATTGCACAGGTACTAGCAACTCTTAAAAATAAAGGGTATTTAGATCACAGTATCATTATTTTTACCTCTGATCATGGCCAAGAATTTAATGAAAATCATCAGAATTACTGGGGGCATGCGAGTAATTATTCAGCATATCAAGTGCACGTACCCTTATTAATTCATTGGCCGGGTGAACCATCGCGTACCATTACCTATGGAACAAATGGCTATGACCTCATACCAACATTATTAACCCGTCTATTTCAGTGCACTAATCCGTCGCAAGATTATAGCATTGGCCGAGATTTATTGAATGCAGATAATCGCAGATCATTTGTTTTATCTAGCAGTTACAGCAATGTTTGTATTATCGAGCCTGATCGGTTAACCACACTTCACCCTTCGGGAGAAATTTCGATGACAGCACCTTCGTTAAGCCCTATACCGAATGTGCAATTGAGGGAAAATAAATTGAAGCACGCATTGAAGTTGATGCGGCGGTATTATGAGGGTTAATTGTCCAAACTTCCGTTACTGATAACCTAAAATATTAATGGCTCTGGCGACGAGCATGACAACCAGTGTGAGCGATATCATCGACTGGGTCAAGGTCGCACACTTTGCCCAACGACTTAAGATGGGAGTGTCTGTGGGCGAAAAAGCGGTACTGGTATTATAAGCCAAAAATACATAATCTATAAATTGAGGCGACCAATTTTTGAATGGGTGTTCTTCCTCTGCGGATCGTGTCATCTCGAATTGCATTTGTGGAAATAAAAATGAATGGCTAAAGGTCGTCTTTTTAAATTGCCTTTGTATAGGACCACCTTCATCTAAATTCCAATACCAAAGCGAAAAAAGTAGAATATTAGAGATCCAAAGAATAATGGATGCCGTTAACAATCGTTTTGGATCAATTTGGCCTGCTAGAGTAGATGAAATCAGGCGTAATACGGAAATGATAATATAAAAAGTAGTGATACCAATGGTGCCAATCGATAGAAAATGATGTGATTTATAGCGATCCAAAAAGTGAGTCGTGAACATCAGGAGACTGAGTAGCACAATAATACTGATCATAATGCCGTGACGCCCCAAATAATAAACATCCGGTAGGGTTTCATATAGCAATGCAAGAATTAAAAGGGCGAGCCAGGCGGGCAAGTGTTTTTGAAAACCCAATCCCGGAGCTTTTAAAGAGTCTAGTGAATTTTTTTTCATAAATGTTCTCGTTTTATAATGAGAGTATTATGTTTTGATCTCTAATTATTAGTATAGGCTATATCATTGGGTGTGAATTGAGATTTATTAATTTCTTGTATCTCCCCAGCACGTCATAGTCTGTAAATTAGGCCCAAAATGGGAAATAACCAATAATGTAGGGGCGCTCGGCGGGCGTCCCCATGTCTTTGAATCCAAATGTTGTAAAATTTTATTCATGGTCTCTATTACGTAAGCCTTATGTTTGTTGCACTTATTCTACATGCAAAAAAAACAATGGTTGCTCATCCGAGTAACTTAAGATAACATGCCCGCGATCAATTAGTACACCGTTCTACATTCTTCTGATTGCTTTTTCTAGATTTACTGTAAAAGCATTGCAAATGGACATTGCAGGTAGATTATATGAATTCAAGTCACAGAAACGTTCCCGGCTATCAACCTGCGCAAGAAGCTAATGCGCTCATTTCTCGTCTCAACGCAGATCTTATAGCAGCCAAAAACGAACCCGCAAAAATTTTAAATAGTTTAGATCATTCAGATTTCCTGCAGACGGGCACATGGTTGGTCAGAATGCTCGCTAGTCTTACGGGTAATCAATCGCTTAATGAAATGAGCAAGATCGTTTCTCGAGTATATCAAGTGGCACATGGACGCGCTGTAGATGTGTCTTCAGAGCAGTTTTATTTAGAACTTTTCCAGATTTGTGCAAAAGTATTTGATATGCCTGAGTTGCATAAATTGGATACATTACTCAGTCAGTTTGTTGACTGTTTGCATCAGATTAAGCTAGGGCAGCGATCTTATTATTTTAGATTGTTTAAACTAACGTTGAGCGGTATGAATGAGGCCATCAACCATGAAATGTTGCATGCTCTGAATACTGGGTTGGACGTCTTAGAGCGCGCAAGTCAAAAAATTTCCATGCTTCATAACGAAGCAGAAATGATTGGTTTAAGTGTGGAATATCTTTTGCAGGCGATGAGTCTAACCACTTTGGGAGCGCAAGTAAACGATTTTTTTGAACTGCAACAGACGTTGAAAGTGAATCTAAATCAAGCCCGTCAGGCTTATTTTCAAAAAAAATCACAAGCAATTGTAATTGCGCCGCTCATTCTGGCTATCAAGAAAGTTTACCACTACTTAAAGGTTCGTGCTCCAAATGATGAACAACTGCAGCGTGCGATAGAAAGCGCTTTTCAGCTTCCGGATGATTTCGCATTGGTCGGTTATCAAGGTTACAGACCTTATTTGAATGTCTTAATTAACCTTGAAGACCATTCAGCTGATCAGCGTATGCATCGGATGGCCTTATCTGGATTGGAGTTGTTTGAAAAAATAGACCGTGCTAGAGCAGCGGAAGAAAGTTTTGGTATAGATTTAATTGCAGCATGGTTAATAGAAGTATTAGATATTTTCAAATTAGAGCGTTACCAGTTAGGGGTCGAGCTTTATCAATTGATTTGGCAAGGAATGCAATTTTATCGATCTAACTATGATCTTGAAAAACTTGAGTCGATGAAAAATGTGCTTAAGCAAATGGGTAAAAGGCGAAATATGCCTTTGTTGTCCACTGTGGCAGAAGCACACGATGTTGTGAAAGTTTTTTTCAAGTCAGAAGGTAATATTCGAAAAAAATTAAAAGCATTAAGAGAGGTACATCAAAAAGAACAGTATCAAACAGATTTGAAGATCTGGGTGATGGCGCTCGTAGTCGTTGACGCTGTTGATACCAGTAAAAAGTTTTTTGTACAAGATTTTGATCCAGGAACCTTGATAGGGTTTGCTGCAGACTTATTGATACATACAGGGATTGGTATCGATCATGCAAACATTATTTTATCTGGAGTATATGCCAAACGATTATCAATCGCTGTTTCTGACATTGTGGGTAATACTCAGGCACTCGGTGTGTTGGAGCGCTATGCAGGCCCGGTGCAGAAGGCTATCGAGGAGGCAAAAACTGATATAAGAGTATTGGTGAGAGCAGAGCTGACGGACAAAAAAACTCTTGAGCATAGGCTGTATTTAGCACTTGATATCGCATCAACGGCATTAACGGTAGGAGAATACGGCCAAAAAATAGTAAAAATCGCACAATTTATTAGTGGTGATAGGGCGGTCGAAGCTTGTGAAAAAATAAGCGGTTTGTTGATGGGTAACGACAATGGGGTGAGCAAAAAATTATCAAAAGCAGTATCGGCTTTTAAGTTAGGAGATACTGGATCTTTAGTTGATTTTGCTCAGGATATAAGCAGCAATGCTTCGAGTTTTGCATCAATGAGTCAAGGTGGCAGCAGCATTCTTTCAAATGCTGTCTCAGGGATTCAAAGCGCATTTACTCAAATTACGCCTGTTGGAGCAATTGCCGGTGTTTTTGGTTGTTTAAATTTAGTTGCAACCGTTTATTATGGACATAAAATTCGAGGTGATTTAGCGCAGTTGGGAGAGAAACTTGAAGATGTGGTTCAGAATCAGCAACAGATGCAGCAGCAATTGGAAGAACTACAAAGCGGCATGAAACAGATGCATCAAGCATTGCATGAGGATATCCAAACATTGGATGCTAAAGTAGTGCAAGGATTTAGTGCGATAGAACAGCAATTAACCCAAGGATTTAATTTTTTATCCCAGCAATTAACGGATCAATTTGATCAATTGCTCCAGGCCAATCGTCGATTGCAGACGATGTTGCAGGAAAATCATAGAGAAGCGCTAGATTATTTAGCGAAAATTCATTTCGAAATCTATCGTGTTCAAATGGATATTCCGTTGCATGCAATGATGCAATCAGAAACTCTTATTCTTACAATGATGCAAGCTGGCGTTATGCCCAATATAGATGAATTACGCGATCCTACCAATCGGTTAAAAACGTATATCACTGACATGGGTGCCTGTAATCCGAGCTTAAATGGTGCTCGTTATTATGATCCAATAGAACCGCACATGAATGAGTTGTTGCTGCAGAAAAAAGAAATATTCTATATGTTAGGTTTTCTACAACGGTATGCGGATTCGTTGATTGGACGAGATCCTATTACTAATAAAAAATTACCTAATATCTTATTGTGGTCAAGATTATCAGTTACGTTAGTCCGATGGGTGTATTGGATTGATTCGCGTAACCCAGAGTTATTTGCCTCTCACATATGGAATAACCCTGATAATTTGTTAAATATTATTGCTGTCGGCGTAGATGCGCTTGCCTGGATTGCAGAAATAAGAAACCAGCTTGTGTTTGATGCTTTGTTTGACCGTCTTATTGAAGCGAATGTACCAGCTAATCAACGCGCACTGTTTGTTTATGGAAAATTAGTTGGATTGCCTATTGAGCAAAGAAGTCTTGCTTATGAAAATTGTTCTGTTTTGCAAGAAAATCGACTTGCAGTGCTTAAAACTTCTGTACACAATTTGTTATCTGTTAAATCACATTTGATACAATCTGAAACAGAACAAGTGATTACTATTTGTCTCTACAATTTATGTCTAGTCGCTAAAAAACTATATCCGACTCAATTTCAAAGCGTTCAAGCGTTATTTCCTGTGGCATCAAAAATACATTCGTTGGCTTTAACCAGTTTGTTTGAGCAAGTCAGCTATTTAGCAAAGATTGAACCTAAAATTGAAGCGCTCTCGAATACTGCTGAGTATACAACTGATCTGATAGCAAATGTAATGAAGCCTCAGTCAACTCAGCCGTTATTACCCCTGCTAAGATCGGATAGCGCTGAAATATTTGCAGAAGCCAATTTAGCGTTTCACCGAGGACTTGTCAGTGGTGACATGGACGGCGCGATAGCATTGTATCAACGGTGCTTGGATATGACACCAAATTATGCAGTACTCTATTATTGTTTGGGTAAAGCTCAGACAGCTAAAGGTGATTTGTTGCGTGCTGTACAATCTTATCATACTGCTTTGCAACTCGATTCTAAATATTTTGAGGCTCAATTTGAATTGGCGGAGGTTTATTACCTGCAGTCCAGGTATGCAGAAGCGTTGCATTTATTTCAGGCATTAGAAGATCAATCGGTAGATGCGCGAGCCCGGTTGGGTAAAATCAGAGTGCTCATCGCATGCGGTCAATTTGAAATAGTTATTCAGTTATGTCAAAAAAACATGACAGATGACTTAAGCCGAGTATTGGAAGCCTATGCTCATGCTAAAATCTTTAAGCGAACAATCGCTGAAACAATACTTGAAGAAATTTCTGAACGAAACACGTGCGATATGCAAATCAATTTTTGGAGAGCGCAAACCTATTATGAATTAGCCAGATATGCCGATGCGATATCTATTTGTCAACTCGAGCCTGCAGCGGCATGGGCTATTCAATTAAATCGGTTGGCTAATTATAAATTGGCTGTTTCCCAAGATGAACGACGACGACTAACCAGTGATTATGATATTGAATTTTATACAACTGGACGCTCGCAGGCGTGTATTTTTTTAGCCAGAGCGATGGCGCAATTATTATTAAAAACTCAAAAAAACAGCACATGCATTTCTTATCAGACTATTGAATCTGATTTGGCTCGAGCGCTAGAAAAGCATGAAGCAATGTCTTCAAGTTTGACGAACTCGCAATATCGATGTGCACTTTTCTTGAGAGCTTATGCACATTATCAACAGGATCAGCACGAAAAAGTAAGGCAAGAATTGAGTGCGTTGATCGCGCAATTAGATAATGTTCAAGATGAAACATCGCATACGATTCGGTTATTAGCTCGTTTGTATTCTAATTTTGATTCTATTAACAACGAGACACTGTACCAAGAAAAATTGGTATGGGCTCAATTGACAGCAGTATTTCCATCATCGTCTGTATCACTGCATAGCGACATACAGGACACGGTATGTGATGCATGGATTAAAGGACATGGCATTATAGTGTTTCTTAATAGTTTAATTGTTTCTAAAAGGCATTTATTGTTGTCTAATGTCTTGCGAATGGTGGATTATGAGCAGAATACAATATTGCATTATCTTATCAAGACCGCGAAGCATAAGATGTTTGAAGCGATCGTAGGTCTAATCAGCGAAGTGCCAGGCTTTTATTCAGAAACCATTCGTACCATAGACAAACATAAAAATGCGGAAGGGAAAACAGTACGAGAATATTTGTTTGACTTCATTGTAGAGCCGCTGCTGCGTCTTCGCTATTTGATTGCGCTTGAAGCGTTAAGCTTCGAAAATGAGGTGATCTATGTTAGTGCTTCACCTCCTCTAGATGCGATTGAGGTCAGTGAAACAGCTCATTTAACCACACCACTTTGGAAGTAAAATGAGATACTTGGAAGAAATAATTGTTTCTGATGATGTTGAGAGATTAAGCGAAGCGCTGTTTGAAAAAAGCATATCGGAAGTGTTGTCTAAAGATGAAAAGGGTCAGACAGTACTGCATCTTGTATGCCAGTTTGGAACCACAAAAATTTTAGAAAAGCTGCTTGAAAAAACAGGGGGTATGGGTCTCACAGATCAAGATGAAAGAGGTCGAACGCCTATTCATAGAGCCGCTAGTTATGGGCGCAAAGACCTGCTTGCGATTATCAGTAAGTATTCGCCAAATTGGAATCAAACTAACCACAAAGGACGAACCCCTTTGCATGTAGCAGCGAAACATTTTCAATGGGAGGCTGTGGATTATTTAGTGGATCAAGGCGCCTGTCAATATGACTTAGACAATCAAGCACAATCTGCTCTTATGCTAGCCTTTGTCCGAACTGTAGAGGAGAGCCAGAATGTCGTGTGGCGTGACAGTGTATATCGTCTCAAGAAGATACTGCGTTTGGAGCCAGTAAAACCAATTGTACCGGTATTGATGGATCAGAGATTGTGTGTTTATCAGGAAGCGGAATATTGGTTGCGAGCCATGCCAGATCAATCTGATTATATCTTAAGAAAATACACCTATCCTCGTGACACCGTTGCTGCGACCTGGCAGGTAGAGTTAGTATTGCGTGACAAAGAATTTGATATATGTTTGCTCAAAATGGAAGCTTCTTCCGAAGAATATAAAATAGTCTGTATCCAACATCAAATTGATTATGCTTTGTATGATACTCAGCGAAAGATACAGACTATCTATAGGGATAATAGTTGCTTAGTACGTTTAGAGCAGCGGTTATCCATGGCTAAACGCGTATCTGTGTCTGGGTTTGGTTTGGCTGGAATACTAGCACAGCAATGTTACATTGATATCATGACACTGTGTGCTGAAAGTAAATTACAGCTAACGCACTTAGAACTGCTGACGTTGCACTCGCCGGGTATCCAATTGACGGATGATGCAGAACGGCAAAGATTTACCCAGACAGCAGATACGTTAAAAGGGCGAGTCCATCTCCAAATTTTTCATCAAATCACACAAGGAGACAATGCTCAAATAGGTTTAGGGCGACTCTTATGGTTGCACAATCAAACAGAAGTATTGACCATCACGCATGATACATCTCTAAATTTGTTGCATAAGTTGTTAGACGAATGTCGTGATAAACCCGAAGCTGATACCAGAATTTCTAAGCTTAAAGCGAAAAATATAATGCGTAAGTTGCATTTGCATAGGCCTTTTTCAGATGAAGTAGTTGAGTGGCGCTATGTGATTAAGCAACCTGATAAATGGGACTTCACCGAGATATCTCATCCTTTGGTGCGAAGAGTTGGTGGCATGGATTCGGCTGATAATTGCTTAAAAAGCGCTCAAGTTGCTTCTGCAACAATCGATTTTATGAAAGTGTGTCAAGAGTTTAAAATAACCAATCACGATCCCCTGCACCAACGCTATGCTTCTGGAGAATACCTGTTTCACTATTTGGCCTATAGGCATTTACATGCTGGTACGATAGTACCAGTGATCGAGGTGAATGGTTCTATTCAAGAATATACCGTGCATAGATTGATTCATCATCAAGGTGTTTATCTTTATCTTTTAGCCCCCAATGATCCGGCAGGCACAGAAATCAAGATCATAAGTCAAGGAACCGATTTTTCGGAATTGGATAGCGGCATTAGGGACTTAGAGCGTGGTAGTGCCGGCTATAAGAGCCTAATGCACAAAAAAATGCTGATTCTTGACAAAATAAACTATTTTTTAACTCAATCGGGTGGAAAAATTAAAACCATGACTATTGGTGGACATAGTCTTGGTGGTGCAGATGCACAGAATCTTTTTGTATTAATTACAGTGGCTCTCGCACAATATTATGTGCCAAATCCGGCGTTACTGAGCCATTTTACATCTGAAGAGCAACGGGTATTAAAGAGAGTTTTATATAAACGCCTCTTTGTTGATGATCATAACGCATTGTCTTGTTTAAACCGCATTATGTTGATGACATACAACGGTGCTGGTGTTAGAAAAACAACCAGTCAATTAAGTGAAGTAATCGTTAAATATTTGAAAATAGTGCGTGGCTCGAATCTTGATATTACTGTTTGTAATCAACGTGTGAATAAAGATGTTGTCGGGTATGTCGGCGAAGCTCATGTGTTACCTTCAACCTCACCACATTGGGCAAACGTTGAATTACTCACATTTGATGATCCCGAATTACTCGGTGTTCATACCAATTTTCAATATAGAGCCAGTGAAGTTGCTACGCCAAATACATTAAATCCATATCGTTTATTTACTAATCAAAGTGAACAAGATTTATTAAGCAAGCATTTGCACTACAAACTGGAATCATCTGAGGGGAAATCAGAACAAATTGTTAAAAAAACAGCATTTGATTTTCTCAGAGGGCCGGGAGTTTAGTGTGATAGCAATATCAAAATGGATGTACGAAATCATGAAAGGAGTGAGAAATGGAAGTAAAAAGCGAACTATTTAATGAAATGAATTATACGGATCGTGAGATATTCAATCTCATTCATCAATACTGGCCAGACATGCAAAAAGCAATTGGTCAAGATTTGTACGCTGTTATAGGCAATATGGGGGCAGGGAAAAGTACAACGGTTAATTATATGTGCGGTGCCGAATATGACATTGTAGGAAGAGGATTCAACCAACAGTTGCAATTAAAAAATGGATATCAAGAGGTGACTCCATCAAGTGACGGCAGTGTGGCCATGACATTTATTCCAAAAGTTTGTGCCAAAGATGAGTTAGAGGATATGTTTTTGGACTGTCCAGGGTTTGAAGGCAATCGATCTGAAGCAAAAACAGCCATAGAGTCTTTAGCTACCGAGGTAAGTTTTCGGGCATCGGCTATCAAAGGTGTGATTGTGATTATTAATTATAAAGATATCGATGGTGGTAGGGGAGCAAGCTTTACTAATTTGCTCAATAAGCTATCCAAGTTATTTATTTTAGATCAACTACAAGATTCTCTATATTTCATTATGACAAAAAGCGAGGATTTTTACTGGTCCTTATCTCGAGAAGAACTTAATAAAGAGCTTGTTCTGTTTTTAGATAATCAAATAAAAAATTATACTCAATTGCTGAATATGAAAAAAAATGAATCGGCACAATATTGTCAAGGTCCCCAGAATAATGTGAATAATTTATTAGGTCGAAATGCGGATCCTATATATATCAAGCAATTACAAGAAGAAATAAAAGGATACAAAGCAGGATTAAGAATAATGCGGTTGATGTTACGATCGGTTGACCGAATCAGCCTCTATGATCCAAGAACATCTCTTCATAGAGAAGAAATTAAAAATAACTTGGTAAATTTACAGCCTGCTCCTTTGGAGTCTTTTGATTTTAGAGGTTATGCCAGCATTAGAGAGACCATTAACACAACAATGAATAAGTTTTTGGGAAATGCAAATCGATTTTTAGATTCTTTATTAGATGCACCTTTGTTGGTACGCGGAAAAGAAGCAGATAAACAAAGAAAACAGCAGGAAATTGAGCGTTTAGAAAAATTTTTAACAGATTTTGCAGAAGGCAGGATCGAACAGGCAGAGTTTGACAAGGAAGATCAAAAGGCTGAGAAGCAAAAACAAAATGAGCTCTACTATTGGCAAAGATTATCTACTGAGGGTAAGGAATACTCCGTTCGTGTAATACCTTTCGGAGTGACAGTATGTAACGATCTATCTGTATCGACAGTGGTCTTGGAAATGGACCGTGAAAATAAAATTAAATCCGCGCGAGTGGCTAATTCTGTGATCTCGTTAGACGCCACGCAATTACAATCTATTCAAGATGCTTACACTAGAGATATCAAAACCATTGATGCAACTCGGTCTTATTCTGCGACTCGGTCTCGACATGAACGATTTGTAGATGATGTGACTTATTTTTGTGGGCTGACTGCTGAAAATTTTGGGTACAAAAAGAATATTGCGCAAAGTGCGTATGATAATTTGAACAAAGATGACGTAACTGCTTTTAAAGAAAATATATTTAGGACTATCGATACTTCTGGTTCGTTACCATGGTATCGATGGTGGGGTTGGGAGCGAGAAGTATTTACTTACGATTGTAGCCAACTTGACGCTAAGATGGGCATGGACAAGTTGGTTTTAATAACGGAAAAGGAACATGGCTCATTTTCCGCAGAAAAAGTAGAAGGAAGAAAAAAAACGATTACTTTTGATTCTGATACGGGTTATTACGGCTATGCAAAAGTCTCCGCCAAAATCCCTAAAAAATTTCATCCAGATAATGTAGTGACCATGAGCGATTTGAAAAAGAATATTGAATCGTATGACACAAAAATTAAGGATGTAGAGAATAAAATAAATGAAAAAACAACTGAAATTGCAGCAATATGTCGTGTTCGTGAAGCATATCGTCAAGGTCAGACGGAACTCGTAAAAAAAGAAACCTCTGGACAAATCAGTCGATTGCAAACAGAAAAAAATCAGTTAGATTTAGAAATAAACGATGTTAACATACAACATCTTGCGCTACAAACAGCATTTAAGCGTGATCTGTTTTTGCTGGAAGCAATTAGGCAGCTATTGGATTATGTAAAATTTCCAGAGAATTATTCTGAGCTCATTGAGAAATTTAAAAAGCTACTCAATAAAGCAAGCCTTCGAGAAGCGCCCAAATTAACGAAAGTATCTGAAGAAAAAAGTAAATCTCAAGCAGATGATGAAAAGACTTCAGCTGACAAGGAGACGGTGCCTAATGTCAAAGTTGTTCTGAATTTACCTCAACAATCCTTGTCTTATCAGATCATTGATGATGCTCAGATGTCTGAGATACTCAAAGATCCGATGCAGATAGAACAGGCAATGGAGTTATTAGGAAGAGATCAAGCTGCGATCAAAAGCGTTTTAAATAGGATAACAGCATCATTGGCAAGCTTAGAAGCACGCTACGAGATGTTTAAAAATACACCTTCGCCATCTAATCCCACAATGAAACTTTCTGCTACACAAGAAGATTTGGAGGAAGAGTTGAAGAAAAGTCATTCTGCCGCAAGCCCATCGCAACAGGGTCTTTTTGCAGAGGACCGACGGAAGAAATCTGGAGCAGCTTCGGTATCATCTGTCCCTACGTTGTAAGTTTGATAGATAGTGTACCGGGAAGGATGGATTCGTCAGTCACGTTATTATTGAACTAGTGCCGCATCAAAATTCAATTTTGGGGTAAATTGAATTTTGATGCGGCACTAGGGCTCATGCATTGCAATCCTGAAAACGGGGTATCGTAGGGGCGACCAGCGGTCGCCCAATGTCTGTGAAACCCGAGACATGATCGGCAGATCACAGGGCGAACGCCGTGCGCCCCTACGAATGAGGTGCAATTATTTATCGTTTTTTTATTTATTTAATGGGGGATGGCGCGCCCGGAAGGATTCGAACCTCCGACCCTTTGGTTCGTAGCCAAATACTCTATCCAACTGAGCTACGGGCGCATATACACGTTTAAGCCTGGCGGAGAGAGAGGGATTCGAACCCTCGATGGGATTTTGTCCCATACTCCCTTAGCAGGGGAGCGCCTTCGACCACTCGGCCATCTCTCCGTTGACATGGAGTCGAAGTATATCAGGTATTATGATGACGTCAACTTGGAAAATAATTTTTATCACTTAAATTTTTAAAATAGGCTGATTGCTGATACCTTGACTTGCATGGTATTGTACACTGATTGCGAATAGGATATTCAGGAGAGGCAATGAAGCATAAGTCAAATTTGGACGGCAAAGCGGTTTATGTCGTTGATGGTAGTCGCACGCCGTTTTTAAAGGCGAAAGGTATCGGGCCATTCAGTGCATCTGATTTGGCTGTAGCGGCAGGACATGCTCTCTTGAAGCGTCAACCTTTTTCTCCTGCTGACTTAGACGAAGTCATTGTGGGCTGTGTTATGGCGGGCCCCGATGAAATTAATATCGCGAGAATCATCGCATTACGCTTAGGTTGCGGTCCCAGTGTACCTGCTTATACCGTGATGCGTAATTGTGCCTCTGGTATGCAAGCCATTGATGCAGCTGCGATGCAAATTGCAAGTGGGCGTAGTCATTTGGTGCTTGCGGGTGGTACCGAAGCCATGAGTCATGCGCCCATCTTATTCAATCAAAATATGGCTGGCTGGTTAGGAGCTTGGTTTTCTGCAAAATCATTTCAACAACGCTTGAATTTATTGACTAAACTTCGACCGGCATTTTTTGCACCAGTGATCGCATTGCTTCGCGGCTTGACGGATCCTATTGTCGGGTTAAATATGGGGCAAACGGCCGAAAAAGTCGCTTATCGATTTCATATTACACGCGAACAAATGGATGCATTCGCCAACGATAGTCATCACCGTTTGGCCACTGCTTATGCAGAAGGGCGGATGGAAGAAGTCGTACCACTCATTGATTCTCAAGGTAATGTGTATACACAAGATGATGGGTTTAGAGCGGATTCGACGATAGATGGGTTGGCCAAGCTCAAGCCCTATTTTGATAAAAAATACGGTATGGTGACTGCCGGAAATAGCTCACAAATTACGGATGGTGCGTGCTTATTACTATTAGCGAGTGCTGAGGCGGTGAAGCAGCATGGATTGCCGGTGATTGGCCGCATTGTTGATTCACAATGGGGGGCGCTAGACCCTTCTGAAATGGGGTTGGGCCCTGTCTATGCGGCGACACCGATTATGCAGCGACAACATTTGAAACCCAATGATATCGATTATTGGGAAATTAATGAGGCATTCGCTGCGCAAGTTTTAGCATGCTTAGCTGCTTGGGATGATACCGAGTTTTGTCAGGATCAACTTGGATTAAAACAGGCAATGGGTTCTCCATCGTTGTCTCGACTCAATGTGGATGGAGGTGCGATCGCAATAGGGCATCCAATCGGTGCGAGTGGTGCGCGTATCGTGCTACATTTATTGAATGAATTACAACGCAATAACGGCACGCGCGGCATGGCAGCCATTTGTATTGGTGGTGGTCAAGGCGGGGCGATGTATTTGGAACGATTTACTGAGGTGACAGCAGAATGAGCCATTATAAACATTGGGATGTAACCACAGATGCTGAGCATATTGTTTGGCTTGGTATGAATCGTTATCACGCAACAGTCAACACGATCAGTAGTGCGGTTTTAGACGAATTAAATGGCATTTTACAAGATGTTGCACAAATGACTACAGCAAAAGGCTTAGTTATTTATTCTTTAAAACAAAAGGGATTTATTGCGGGTGCAGATGTTCATGAATTTGCGCATTTTCATAAATCGGCACAAGTGGTCGATCTTTTAAGAAAGGGGCAGGCGGTATTTGCACGTCTTGAGTCACTTAAGATTCCAACTGTGGCAATGATACATGGGTTTTGCATGGGTGGTGGTTTGGAATTGGCACTTGCTTGTGATTATCGCATTGCAACAGATGATAGTGATACACGATTAGGTTTACCCGAGGTTATGTTAGGTATTCATCCTGGATGGGGTGGTACAGTACGGTTATCAAAACTCATTGGTGGGTTTGATGCCTTATCTAAGGTAATCTTAACCGGTGCTCCCATTGCTGCCAATAAAGCGAAGCAACTGGGGATTGTGGATGATGTAGTTCCACTTCGACAATTAAAACGTGCTGCAATCTATTACATCGAACAACAACCTGCGAAACATAAACCAACGTTTATTCAATCGTTAAGTAACCAAGCCTGGATTAGAGGTCTTGTTGCCAAAGTATTGCGATATGAGGTGAATAAAAAGGTGCGTCCTGCACATTATCCTGCACCTTATGCGGCGATTGCTTTATGGGAAAAAGAAGGTGGCTTTGATGATCGAGCGTATCTTAAAGAAACGGATTCAGTTGAGCAATTAATTACTCATGGAGAAACAGCACATAATTTGATTCGGGCATTTTTATTACGCGATCGCATGAAAGATTTTGCTAAAGACGGCAACCTTGAGATTAAACAAGTGCATGTCATTGGGGCTGGCGTTATGGGCGGTGATATTGCAGCATGGTGTGCTTTACGTGGTCTGCGAGTCACATTACAAGATAAATCTTACGCGCAAATTGCACCCGCTATTGCTCGAGCGCAGATGCTTTATCAAAAAAAATTACGTAAACCTCGGTTAATTCAAGCTGCCATGGATCGTTTAATTGCCGATCCGGAAGGTGATGGAATTAAAAATGCGGATGTTATTATTGAAGCGGTTTTTGAGAATTTAGAAGTCAAACAAAGCATGATGAAACAAGTCGAAGAACATGCTAAGCCTGATGCGATCATAGCGACCAACACATCAAGTATTCCTTTGGATGAAATCAATCAAGTGATGCGAGATCCCCAACGTTTAGTTGGTATTCACTTTTTTAATCCAGTCGCGCAAATGGAGTTGGTCGAAGTGGTGCAAGGCGAAAAAACATCAAAAGAAATCGTACAAAACGCTTGTGCATTTGTGGGACAAATTGGCCGCTTGCCTTTGCCTGTTAAATCAAGTCCAGGGTTCTTAATTAATCGTGTTTTAATGCCTTATCTCATGGAAGCAGTGAAATTACTGGAAGAGGGTTATTCGCCCGAAGTCATTGACGATGCGGCAAAATCATTCGGTATGATGATGGGGCCTGTTGAATTAGCTGATACAGTTGGTATGGATGTGTGTCTTGCTGTTGCTGAGAATTTAACTGCACATTTAGGAGGAAGTGTTCCTGAAACATTACGCAGCATGGTAGCGAATGGTAAATTAGGCCGTAAATCTGGCGCGGGATTTTATCGCTACGTGCACGGTAAACCAGTCAAACATAAAGTGCCACAAGCCAAGAAACACCCTGAACTTGCCGTTCGATTAATCCAATCTATCATTGATGAGGCCAATATTTGTTTGCGGGAAGGTGTTGTCGAGGATGCCGATTTACTGGATGGTGGCATGATCTTCGCTACGGGATTTGCACCATTTCGCGGTGGTCCTTTGCATTATGAAAAATCACTGAGTCAGCATGAAAAAGTTTCAGCTACGACGTGAACGTTACCGACATATCTTTTCCTTCAAGCTAAGGAACATTTTACAAACTCATGTCATAGTATGATGCACTGGACTATCCATTGAATAAGGGCTGATGATGAGAGCGCGCCAAACAGTATTTGTTAAAAATTACCCTTTTGTAAAATCTATTTTGGCTGAACAAGAAGGACGAAAGTCTAAGTCCTATAACATGGGCGATCATCATCCGAGGCAAACTTAGCAAGCTTGCGACAAAGGTTGGATGTGCTAACTCAGCAAGCTTATGTATTGAAATTTTATATGCATTTGTTATTTCCGATGCATCCCGAATTGCGTGAGCACTTCAAAGAAATGCTTTGGGATAAAGCGCGTTTTGTAACGCATGTCACGACAAGTCACGAGTCGATTGCTTTAGTTTTACATCGCTTATTGGTGCGGGAACATCCAAAGCTGCCTACGGCATTGGAAGCCTTTGAAACGGCCTTAATGGATAATGTCGCATCCGTTCAATGGTTAGATGAAAAGACACGGGCTGAAGCGGTTGAGCCACTTGTTTCATCAACCCTGGAAACGTTAGAGAAATTTGAAACATTTTATTTTAAATCGATCAGCCCATTGACTTCTCAAAAAGAAAGTCAAGAGAGGTCAGAAAATGAAGCCGGCGTGAAAAGTCGACATCGATTTTATGCGCGAACTATGTTAGTTGAGGGCTCTGGTGTAAATGAATTAAATGATCACAGTATGCTGGGTCGTTTGTGTGTTATTAGTTAACTTAGTTCAATTTTTTGAAATATTTTAAAGCGATCAGGAGGCATGTACAATAACCACCAAAGGTGTTAATTTTGAAAAACACGCATCTCTTGTATAAAGAATTCGTCCATTTCTCTCCTGTCCTTAGATTTATCAATTGCCCCGAAAAAGCCAAATGAAATATCATGAATAAAAACTTTCCCTCCTTTAATATCAGATATTGGTTTGCACATGCGTGAATACATATAACGAAAGGCACCCAAAGCTTGTATAAATTGCGCTAATGTAATAGTTTCTTCTTTAAGTCCTTTTTTTAAATCGTCGATGTGTTTTTTGACACTTGAATAAAATGATAGATTTTTCTGGGCTTTTTTACACACTCTAGTGGTATCACCTGTATCATCCAATTGTTTTGTAATGTAGATACTCCAAAGAGGAAGTCCTTTTCCATCGGATTTAAAATCATTCAATTGACTCACCCAATCATTTTTCGACTGATATAAAGTTGATAAATCGTATGGAGGCATCCTCAGTGCATGAGGATTTTTTTCAACATAGTCACGGATTTCGTGATCATATTGTTGTATTTTAAGTTCGCACATTGATTTTATTTGTGATTGGGAAGGAATGTGATCAGCAATACAAGGTAACTGCTCATCAGATACAGCGTGATCTCGTAGTTCACGAGATACCCCTACATCCCATATTTTAGTGGTATGAGAAGGGTCCTTATTATTGGTAATGCGACCCGTTTTTGCCCATATTTTTGAAACACGTGCCGGTCGATAAATAATCATATCTTGTGCGATTGCTTCTTGAAATGCGTTGTTACTCGTTATTTGTTGCAGAATATCTGAAATATTTTGATAAAGAGAAGTAGATGTTCCGATTGTCCTTAACGATATGACCTGATTTGAAAAAGGATACCAAGCTTGTGATAAGCGTAGTTTTTTATCTAGAACCCCAACATTTCTTAACTCTTGCCATATATTTGTCGCCCAAGCAACATTATTATTTACAAACGGAGACATTGCATTTACAAAACGTTCTTCTGTAACAGAAACAGTCCCAGTTCTTTTGCCGGCATCCTTAAAAGCCCTAAACTCTTTCCAAGTTAAGTGCCAACTCCGGTTTTGAATGACCGCCTGAGAAATAATAGGCTCATAAAAAGGCCTTCTATAATAAATTTGATTTCCAAAATTGATGCACCAATATATCTTGCCATCTTGGATGGTTGCTGCAACATAAGGATTTTCAATAATAATGATTTCATCATCCGCTAATCTTCTCATCAAGCTAGGATTCCAGTCCTCAGGAACTAACGTACCCCTTAATAGTTCTTTAAACAGAGGGACTCCTTCTTCCTCGAAATAGGTTTGAATTGCACTTGCAAGTAATGATTTCATTGCCGCACTACTTTTATTTGCCTGATATGCTAATTGCAAAGATGTCAGCTTTGTTTTAAACGCAGGTGGGAACACTATATCGGCTAAAGCAGCGTCAATAAGCTTTTGAGTAAGAGAGTTTGGCTTTAATCTAGCAAATATCCGAAGACTATCGAATATATGTTGTTTATTGGTGTCGGATAATGGTTTATTTATTTGCGTAATGGATGGTTCTGTTACTTCTGTTTGTAGAGAGCGTAGTTTTTTTATCTGATTTTCTAAAAAGCTCATGATGATGAGATGATGCTTTTCACGAGCATAATCTAAAGGCGTTTTTCCAGCTTGGCATCTTACTTCTAAGTCACTCGTATGTTTTGCATGCCATGAATATATTTGAACAACATCGATGTCGCCGCGCATAGCTGAATAGTGAAGTAAATTTATGCCATCTGTCATTTGAGAAAAAGCAATATTTCGCTGCATTATTCTGTTGAGATAATCACACTGCTCTTTGCTCAAGATAATAGGATTAGCTGACCACATTACCAAAGATGTATTGAGAAGTAATGCATCTTTTAACGCGCTAAAGGTTTCTTCAGAAAATATAGGACGTTTAGCATATTGTTGGTTGTTAATAAAATAAGGACTTTGATTATAGTCCCATTCAATGGGTAGAGCAGTGCTAAAACCACGGCCAATACTTCCTTTGGTATTAAATTCAAACTGTTGAGATGATTGATTAACAGATAACTGAAGTTCAGTAATTGTATTTTCTCGAAAGCCATCAAGTACTTCTTGCACAAATGTCAGCATGATTATCTCATAACATGGTAATGTCTACACTCAGACTAGCGACTGTGAAGACAGGTTCTAATAATCAAATTGAGGCACTATCTCCTATTCTTCTTGCTGTTTAATTGCTTGATAAATTTCTTCGCGATGAACTTGCACGGATCGAGGGGCTTGGATACCAAATTTGATGTTGCCATGTTCTTGTGTTTTAAACGCAACGACCTGAACTTTTTCTCCATTAACCAAAATGGTAAGTGGCTCCTCGAAAGGGATATTAACAATATTCATGAACGGGACCTTATTATTTTGTAATCACGCATTTAAATTATTCAAAGCCTAGGATCTGTTGATATTTCATTCACAATTTAGCCCCATCTACGTACCTAGGCTTGTCCGCGGAATCCATCGATCCCGCGGACAAGCCTAGGTACGTAGGGATGAGTGAGCGTAGCTATAGAGAGGAAATAACCAACAGACCCTAGTGAATAAATATTATTTTTTACGTTATAACGTATTCTAAGTATCAAATGCAAGCGATATCCTCAGGGCTATCTCATTAAATTTAGTTCGTTGTTCCTAGTGTTTTTTATTTTAACATTTTTGTATATAATGCCTATTTTTCAAACGTTAGTCGTCCAATATGCCGTTTAATTTTGCTACTTTGTCAGATGAACTTGCGCTAATCAAAGCTCACAAACAGTCCATGCTTGAAAAATGTCCGCATTCACCTAAGCTATTTCATAATAAAAAAGGGGTTAGTGCGGCCATGTTACGCTCGTTTTTGAATATGACTGATCCCATTCAGTTACGAAATAAAAAAATGGGGGACATTGCTATATTATGTGAGGAATTAGCAAATATTGAAGAGATGACTGTTCAAAATTTTAATCGTGTATTTGCTGATTACTATTCAACTTTTTTTTCAGTCCACTATCGTTTTGCTACGACAGATGAGCTGACTAAGACAGAAAAATTATTCCGTCAATTGCGAATAGCAGTTAATGATGGTGTAGATGATTTATTTGTTGAGTTGATGCATTATTTTTCGAAAGAATATAGATTAAGTCAGTTTGATTGGATCGATAATTTGATAAAGGCGCTGAGATCGGCGGCAGGGAAGAGCAATCCGCTCAATCCAATGTGTTTTTATTATGAAATTGTGCGGGTGTTTGTTCTCGACAGAGATGCGCTCGAAACAAATAATCAAATTCTTCTTGATCATGATCAGGTTACGCGTTTGTTGGCATTTAAACGCGACTTATTGAATCAAGCCCTGCACAATAACAATATGACATTGAAACAAGCTACTGAACTTCGAAATGCTGCAGCAATAAACATTGATGCGGAGCTCGAGCAACTACAGCAACATTTTCCAGCAATGTTTCAAGAGGACAGAGTTTTTAATAAGTCGCTTCGAAATATTGATCATACAGGCCTTTGATATTATTCTAATGCCGCTTGACTTACATCGGGTTAGTGTTAAAATATAACTCATTGTGTATTTTTTGATTAAATGATTCACCCGATTGAGGCGTTGAAATGTGTGCAACTCATGTGAATAAAAAACAATTTTGGCTTAGTACACCCATAATTTATCTTGTTATGATCTTACTTGGAGCGCTGAGCGGCTTTGCAGACATTGGTGTATTAAAAACGCTAGGTTTATTTATTGCGGATGTATTTATTCGAATTTTTAAATGCATTAGTTTACCAATTATTGCATTATCCATTATTGTGACACTGTCGAATTACCGTTCGGAAGGGGTGATGAAAACGGTATGGCGGCGTACCATGTGCTATACATTGGGTACAACGTTACTCGCAGCAAGTATTAGTTTCTTATTGTACATACTTATTCATCCAGCGCTGGTTGGTACTGTATCCCACGATGTGGCTACGTTACCGATGGATACGCAACATTTGGGTTATTTCCAATATATTTCAGGATTAATTCCAACAACAATTTTTTCTCCATTCCTTGAAAATCAAGTGATTAGCGTTTTATTCCTAGGTATTGTGATAGGTATAGCGATTCGTTTTATCCCCGATGAGCAGCCACGGCAAACGATCACGCAATTTTTCAGAGGGGCACATGGGTTGTTTATGGTGATTACCCGTTGGGTAATCGCGATTATTCCGATTGGTCTATTTGGTTTTATTACAACAACGGTTGTGCAATTGCGGCATGGTGCAGATATCAAGGGCATAGGACAATATTTACTGATTGTTGTGCTTGCGAATGTGGTACAGGGATTTATTGTGTTACCACTTTGGTTGAAAATGAAAGGTATTAAGCCATATGCGGCAATGAAAGGCATGTTACCTGCCTTGTCATTGGCCTTTTTCTCTAAGTCTTCTGTGGGGACATTACCAGTCACGATGGATACTGTTGAGAAAAATCTGAATGTAAAACCTGAGATCAGCCGTTTTGTACTGCCATTATGTACGAGTATTAACATGAATGGTTGTGCTGCCTTTATTTTCGCGACAGTGGTTTACTTAATGCAAAATCATGGTATCCACATGTCGATGACATCGATGGGGCTATGGGTTGTTATTGCAACAGTGGCGGCGATTGGCAATGCCGGCATTCCTATGGGATGTTTTTTCTTAAGTGCTAGTTTGCTAGCAAGCATGAATGTGCCTATTACCTTGATGGGGATTATTCTGCCATTTTACAGTTTGATTGACATGTTAGAAACAGCGTTAAATGTATGGTCTGATTCGTGTGTTGTCAAAGTAGTTGACGAATCAGTACGGCAAGTGCCTGCAACGGAGGGCATCGTGGCCTCTACTGATGAAGTGACATCTTAAGTAATGAGTTGCTCGCAGATTTGATAATACAAGTTGGTTAACGTATCTAAATCTGCAAGAGAGACACACTCATTGACTTGATGAATGGTTGCATTTACGGGGCCTAATTCAATGACTTCAACTCCGTAAGGAGCGATAAATCGACCATCGGATGTACCGCCAGTCGTTGATAACTCAACGGACTGATTTGTGCATTCTTCAATTGCCTGTACGCAGGCTTCCACTAATCGACCCTGTGCTGTTAAAAAGGGTTCACCACTGAGTGTCCAATGAATGTCTGGTGATATACCGTGACGCTCAAAACAGGCGATGACCATTTGTTTTAAACTGGCATCAGTATGTTCAGTTGAGTAGCGAAAATTAAAGTGAACGGTCATCTCACCAGGAATAATATTATATGCTTGACCGCCTGCATGAACATGCGTGATTTGAAATGAAGTGGGAGGGAAATGGGCGTTTCCTTGATCCCAAAGCGTATGAATCAACTCATCTAATGCTGGTGAGATCGTATGAATAGGATTATTGGCCAAATGGGGGTAGGCGACATGACCTTGTTTGCCGTGTAATGTCAATTGTCCTATCAATGATCCACGCCGCCCAATTTTAATGACATCCCCCACTCGCGCCGTACTGGATGGTTCGCCAACGACGCAATAATGAGGGTGAATACCTTGAGCATGCAGTTGAGCCATCACATACGGTGTACCTAACTGAAACTCATTACCTTCTTCGCCGCTGGTGATCAATAATCCAATACGACCGACGAGAGTAGGATAGTCAGTCACTAATCGCTTGGCCGCAACGAGCATGCAAGCAAGACTGCCTTTCATATCGGCAACTCCTCGACCATACAATATGCCATGATTATTATGTAGAGTGAAAGGGTTGGTGTTCCATTTAGTAATTTCACCGACTGGTACAACATCCGTATGTCCAGCAAAAATTAACAATGGGTCACCAGTCCCGAATTCGGCATAAAAATTGGCAACAGGTGGATTATCAAACCGTTGACAACGAAACCCAAGTTGCTCTAAAAAATGGATCATCACCTCTTGGCAATTTGCGTCTGTTGGCGTGACTGATTCGCGAGCAACGAGCTGGTTTAGAATGGTGTAGATATCATCTTGTTGTGTGTTCAATCAAATCCTCTCAACAATTCATTGATGCTGACTTTTGATCGGGTTTTTTCATCGACTTGTTTGACAATAACCGCACAATACAAACTATGGCTTTTGTCATCGCTTGGTAAACTTCCTGCGACCACGACTGAGCCAGCGGGGACACGACCATAGGTAATTTCGCCTGTCATCCGATTATATATCTTAGTGCTTTGACCAATGAAGACACCCATCGATAAAACAGAATGACGCTCAATAATAACACCTTCGACGACTTCTGATCGTGCGCCAATAAAGCAATTATCTTCAATAATGGTCGGATTCGCCTGTAGCGGCTCCAAAACGCCACCAATGCCGACACCACCAGATAAATGCACGTTTTTACCAATTTGTGCACACGAACCAACGGTAACCCAAGTATCTACCATGACGCCTTCGTCAACATAAGCGCCGATATTGACATAAGACGGCATTAAAATGGTATTTCTACCAATAAATGCACCTTTTCGAACAATTGCGTGCGGAACAACACGTACACCCAAATCATTCAGTTTGCTTGCTGGCAATCCATTAAATTTTAATGGTAATTTATCATAAAATTGTGCATACCCCGCATCGACCACTTCATTTGCATATAACTTAAATGATAATAAGACAGCCTTCTTTAACCATTCGTGAACAACCCAATGCCCATCAACGCATTCAGCCACACGTAAATGGCCTGCGTCTAATCCAGAAATAACTTCAGCAACGGCGTGCAATAACTCCGTTGGTGCGCTGGCAGGGGATAGCGTTTGCCGTTCTTCGAAATAGTGTTCAATCGTTTGTTGGATGGCCATAGACATGCATATCCCATAAAAGAATTATCGAATAAGTATATACTGATGTTTTACGCTAACTCAATCAGGACTTACGAAAAACATCGAGCTCTGCATTGACCTCAAGGTTTTTAGTCAGTCCTGTCTATGTCCTGCGCTTTATATGCAGGATGCATGAGATCTTGATTGGGTGCAGGATCTGGATTCCGCTCGCAAAGACGGTCTTTCATATTGACTGAAAATAATTTGAGCACACATGATGTTACCCTGGGCATTTGAGGCTTAGGTTATACGTTTAGATGAGTTTGTCCTGTTTACATGGCAAGACGCTCGAAATTTAGCTATGGTTTGTGATACTATCGTCCAAATTCACACTTATCCCTGTCAACGATGAAACTCTCAGTGATAGCACCGATGTACAATGAAGAAGCGGTAATCGAGGCCTATCTTGAAAAAACATTAAATATTCTCAATCATCATTTTCAAGATATTGAGTTGATTTTAATTGATGATGGTTCAACTGACCATACCGTTTTACGTTGTTTACCGTATATTAAAGCAAATCAAACGATTCGATTGCTTTCATTTTCACGAAATTATGGCCATGAGATTGCATCCACCGCGGGTCTTGAACATGCGACAGGTGATTTTGTTATTTTAATGGATACCGATTTGCAACATCCACCAGAATTAATTCCGGCTATGGTTGAGAAGGCAAATGAGGGTTATGATGTGGTTTGTGCTCTAAGAACTAATCGTGAACAAGAGTCCTGGTTTAAGAAAACGACTGCAAAATTATTTTATGGTTTGTCGCGTAAAATGACTGGATTTGATTTAAATAGTGATGCAGGAAATTTTCGATTATTAAGTCGAAAGGTGGTTGATTCACTGAATAAAATGAAAGAAAGCAATCGTCATCTGATCATGATGTTTGCTTATGTGGGTTATAAAACCGCCCACATTTCATTCCTTTGCCCACCAAGGGCTGCTGGCAAAACAAAATATAATATTCGTAAATTAATTATTTTATCATTGGATTCGATTATTGGTTTTTCATCGAGGCCACTTCGAGTGATGTCGTTTTTTTCGGTGATGATTAGTATTATCATGGTGTGTTATGCAGGATTTATTCTTGTTCAAAAATTCTTTACTCATCAGCAATTAGCGGATGGTATGGCATCGATTATCTTTTTAATTGCAGGCCTTTTTTCTGTCTTATTTTTGTTTTTGGCAATTATTTCGGAATATATTAGCCGTATTTTGATCGAAACAAAAAATCGACCTCTGTATAATATCAAGCAAGATTTGACGTATGAAACCCTTAGCCACCTCGATCAATAAATGTCGCTCTCGAACAATTCGAGGTTGGATTAAGACCATATCTCGATATACGTTTGTACGCTATTTATTGGTTGGAATGACGAACACAACGGTATGTTTTAGCGTGATGTATCTTTGTGCATTAGCTGGACTAGATTATCTAATGTATACCGCAGTAGGGTATTTGGTCGCTATTCTCTACAGTTTTTTTATGAATTTACGGTTTACCTTTAAGGTCGAAGGGCAAATTTTAAAACGATTATCGATGTTCTTTTGTATTAATTTAACGAACTTAGGTATTGTTGAAGTGATTGAGTATGAGATGATTGATTTGTTGCATATGAATCGCTTATTTTCTATTTTGTGTGCCATGTCATGGTATGTGATCACGGGATTTTTAATTAATCGTTATTTAGTTTATAGTCGCATCATTAGACCGTGATTTAGTAGGCTCGAGTTTAGCCCTTTTTAAAAATGATATAAAAAATGTCGTCGTTGCGAACGAAGTGACGCAATCTAGAACTGAATTTCAATTGATCATTAACCTGGATTGCTTCGCTAACGCTCGCAAAGACGGATCTTTAATCGATTTTACAAAAATGGCTAAACTCGAGATACGGATGTTTTGGAGAGATAAGCATGAGTAAAACGATCATGTTGTGTGCTGATGATTTTGCTCAGAATGAAGCCATTTCTGAAGGTATTTTGTCGTTAGCTCAGCTAAAGCGTATCAATGCGATTAGTTGTTTGGTTAACTCTCCCTATTGGGACGAGCTGTATGGTGAATTAGAACGTGTTAAACACAGCAGCTTTATTGGATTACATCTTAACTTAACCGATGGTCAACCCCGAAGCGCAATATGGCGGAAACTTGAAGGTGAGCACTTCACAGGATTACCTAATTTATTAAAAAAGGCTTATTTAAGGCAATTAAATTTACAAGCGGTGATCGCTGAAATACAAGCGCAACTTGATGTGTTTACTCATACCATGCACGTCTATCCTGATTTTATTGATGGCCATCAACATATTCACCAATTTCCCATTATTCGTCGTGCTTTATTTGAAGTGCATAAGCGGCAAATGGGACATGTAGATAACGCAGAAGACGAAACTGATTATACCGCTTCATTTTTCAGAAATACCTACAATGGTTGGCGTGATTTGATATCAATGACCAGCTTTCCTAAGTGTCAAATGTTAGCATTACTTGGTGGACGGCGTTTTAAACGTGCGTTGATACGATATAATATTCCTACTAATACGAGTTTTGCTGGGATTTATAATTTTCGACATGCATCACACTATCGAGATTATTTTCGACGCTTTTTAGCAAAAACACGAGATGGCGGACTGATTATGTGCCATCCTGGACTGCAATCTCAAGACAAACACGATCCACTGCATGCGTTTCGTCATCACGAATTCAATTATTTGATGAGCGATGTATTTTTAAGTGATTTGGAAGATAATTCATTTCTGCTGAAAAAGAAGAATAGCTCATGAATTTAAATCGCGCAGATGATTCAAAACAATTAGTAGCGTTCTTTCGCCAAGCCATGTTGGTTTTATGCTTCATCTTATGCAGTCGTATGATCGCCATGTATGTGATGCCACTGAATGATTCAACCGAGGCGCGTTACGGTGAGATTGCACGAATTATGCTTGAAACCGGAAATTGGATCACGCCCATGCAATCCTACGGTGTTCCATTTTGGGCAAAGCCTCCATTATCCACATGGCTATCAACGGCTTCAATGGCATTGTTTGGTGTCAATGAGTTTGCAGTACGATTGCCTGGATTATTGTTATCAATAGGCATCCTGTGTCTCATTTGGGACGTAGCAAAAAAGCGTAGTGGTTTGCCCGTTGCCATCTTAAGCGTTCTTGTTTTGGCAAGTTGTATTTATTTTGTGATTGATGCGGGTACGGTTATGACCGATCCAGCGTTATTATTTTGTATCACGTTAACTTTTGTGGCTTTTTGGCATGCCGTTGTTTGGCAACATAGCCGTTGGGGATATTGGTTTTTTGTTGCATTGGGCTTAGGTTTACTAGCTAAAGGACCTATTGTTTTAATCTTGACGAGTGTACCCATTTTTATCTGGGTTCTAAAGCAAAAAAAATGGTTTGATTTATGGCACTACTTACCGTGGATTAAAGGTGGTTTGCTGATGCTGGTAATTGCATGTCCGTGGTATATTTTAGCTGAATCACGTACGCCAGGATTTATTCATTATTTTGTCGTCGGTGAGCATATTAATCGCTTTTTACAACCGGGTTGGCAGGGCGACAAGTATGGATTTGCACATGTCACACCTTATGGCATGATTTGGGTTTATGCATTATTGGGTTTATTGCCTTGGTCAATACCTGCTATTGTTTGGTTGACAGGGCATCGCAAAGAAATTCCAGCATTGTGTCAAGATAATGACGGTTGGGTCAGTTATTTATTATTATGCACGATTGTGCCGTTAGTCTTTTTTACTTTCGCACGTAATATCATTTATCCGTACGTATTCCCAAGTTTGCCAACCTTTGCTTTAATGTTTGCTGAGCTCGCTCATCGTTCTCAGGCCAACATCAAAAATCCGCAACGCTATATCGTTTGTGCCGCAGTACCTGGGTTAGTATTTTTATTGGTAACAGCCGTTTTTATTGCTAAACCTGAATGGGTGGCGAAATCGCAAAATCGGGTTGTTGCGACAGTTGTCAAACAACACCCCACGGCGGATAGCCAATTGATTTATTGGCTTTCAAAATCAGATTATTCGGCGCAATTTTACTCGGCTGGACGTGTAAAGGCGACGCTGGATACACATGAACTATGCACGCTATTAGCAAATCATGCGCGTCATTATGTGGTTCTGGCATCATATGAACAACACAAAATTCCTGACGATATGCTAAAACAGCTCACTAAAATATCGGTTATTCCTGTGATGAGCAAACAATATAGCATTTATCAGGCGAACGATGTTCGGTGTTGATCAGACATGCAGTCTCGCTCTGGGATACGCATGTCATCCCGAGCGTTAGCGAAGGATCGCCGACATTGGCACAATGTCATGTTTAGGTAATGTCTCGCATTGCTCGACATGACGGGGACTTTTAATGGTTATCCTAGTGCTTGTTGTAAATCAAATTTCAAATCATCAATATCTTCAATTCCAACTGATAAACGAACAAATCCGTCAGCGATGCCAAGATTATGACGTGTTTCTGCAGGGATTGAAGCATGTGTCATGATTGCGGGATGCTCAATTAAGCTTTCAACACCGCCCAAACTTTCTGCCAGAGTAAACAATTCACAACGGGACAAAAACCGAGTGGCTTCTATCAAATCACCACGAACCACCATGGAAATCATCCCACCAAATGCATGCATTTGGTGTTTGGCAAGTTGATGTTGTGGATGGCTGATTAATCCGGGATAAATAACTTTTTCCACACGCGGATGTTGCTCCAACCAATGCGCAAGCTCGAATGCATTTTCACAATGTTGGCGCATACGTAGAGGTAATGTTTTTAAGCCCCGCAGGACAAGAAAACTATCAAAGGGTCCAGCAATAGCACCACTTGCATTTTGTAAAAATGTCATTTTTTCGATTAACTCAGGTTGATCGCCAACGACGGCAATACCACTGACTACATCAGAATGACCATTTAAATATTTCGTCGCAGAATGCAATACGATGTCAAAACCCAATTCTAATGGTCGTTGAATCCAAGGTGTAGCAAACGTGTTATCTGCAACGGTGATTAATTGATGTTGCCGCCCAAGGCTAGCAATCGCTTCCAGATCGGCAATTTTAAGCATAGGATTTGACGGCGTTTCCACCCAGATCATACGTGTGTTTGGTTGAATGGCATCTTTAATTTGATTAACATCATTCATATCGACAAATGAAAAAGACAGGCCGGATGTACGGATTTTTACTTTATCAAATAGTCTAAAAGTACCACCATATAGATCGTTTGAAGCGATGACATGATCGCCTGCATTGAGTAAGTCAATCACGGTATTAATGGCTGCCATGCCTGAGGCAAAAGCAAAGCCTTGTTGACCACTTTCAAGATCAGCGGCACAATCTTCATAAGCAAATCGAGTCGGGTTATGGGAGCGCGAATATTCAAAGCCTTGGTGTACACCCGGGGCTGTTTGTCGATAGGTAGATGTGGCATAAATGGGTGTCATGACAGCACCAGTCACTGGATCGGGATGCTGACCGGCATGAATTGCACGTGTATTAAAATGTTTAGTACGCATAACAAAAAAACTCCTTTTTAATAGACCCATTCCAACTTGTCCATATTCCGGCTATCATTATCTTAACACGTGCATTAATTAAATAAATCGTTGTCCATGAGAAATATGAGATTGCCGATCATACCACAACTCCTCTGTGTTGGATTTGTGATGCTATTGTTATACGGATTAATGACAAACATTGTTTTATTTTACAAGGTAAATCACTTGGATCACGTGCCGGATTTTCCAATGCCAAAACCCATGGCCTCTATTCAGCTTGATAAAACCTTGAATGTGCCATTGTTTGGTGATTATTTGCCTGGGAAGCTGGATGGAGCGTACATTAAACGTTCTAAGTTGGATGTACGGGTTGTTGGCATTCTTTATTCAACACAACGTGATGACTCTCAAGTCATTGTACAAACCGCAGATGGTACGGAACATGCGTTTAAAATGGGTGACATCATTCCTGGTGGGGCTGTTATTATGCAAATTTCACCAGACGGTGTAGTTGTGAAACGAGATGGTGTACTTGAAAGCCTGAGTTTGCCAAAACGCCAGTTAATTTTTGAGCCACCGGCTAAACCATTAAACTAGGAATACATTATGATTCGAATGCTGCAGATCATCGCTGTTGTTAGTTTGTTGACCGGTTGCTCAATCGGTGCATTGAATTTACGCGAAGGGATACAAAGTTTTCAGGCTCAGGACTATCGCCAAGCGTTTATTCGTTTAAAGCCTGAGGCTGAGAAGGGGCAACGTGATGCGCAATATGCTGTTGGCTATATGTATTATTATGGCCAAGGGGTAACGGAAGATCGCCGCCAAGCTTGGTATTGGATTACTGCCGCAGCAAAAGCAGGACAAACAGATGCGCAAGCCGCAGTTAAATTATTACGAGAGGGTGCAGGACGGCCATCGTCAGGTTAAGTGGAGAGGAGCGCCGTACTAGACGGTAGTTTTGTCTAGAAAACGTTTCATGATCATTTGCATAGGTTTAGGAAGACCAACTTGATTCAGTTCATCTGGTTTGAACCATCGTCCTGTTGATTCAGAAACTCTCAGCTTCGAGTACAAAAGAGTTTGCGATGATATCACGGACATATACAAATGAAAGTGGCTAAAGGTATGTTTTAGGGACATGAATTGTTCTGTTTTGATAACTTGCATTCCCTTTTTATTTGTAAATTGATCTAGATTGTCATCCATCTCAATACTCGGTAAAGACCATAAACCACCCCAAATGCCTGTTGGCGGACGCTTTTCCAAATAAATTGCATTTTCAGCAGTGTAAAACAATAAAAACTGCTGATATCGCTTAGGAATCTTTGGTTTTATTCTTTTATGGGGATATTGCGCTACTTTATCTTGTAAATGAGCAAGACAGGTTTCTTGTAAAGGGCAGGTTTCGCATGCGGGTCTTTTAACTGTACAACATGTAGCACCCATATCCATAATCGCTTGAGTGTAATCTGCACAACGCGTCGTTGACATGCATGTTTTAGCTAATTGCCACAATGTTGCTTTAACCGCAGCTTGTTCAGAATACCCATCAATTAAAAAATAACGACTTAAGACGCGTTTTACATTTCCATCCATAATTGCGGTTGGTTGATTATAAGCCAATGAGGCTATGGCAGCAGCCGTGGATGGGCCAATACCGGGTAATGATTTTAATTGTTCAAGATTATCAGGAAACTTATTTTGAAATTGGTGGTGAATAATCTGCGCTGTTTTATGTAAATTGCGTGCTCGACTGTAATAGCCTAAGCCTGCCCAATATGAAAAGACATCATCTTCAGCTGCCTGCGCCAGTGTTTGGACGTCAGGAAATCGTTCGATAAATCGAAGAAAATAAGGAATAACCGTTTTAACCTGTGTTTGCTGTAACATAATTTCGGATAGCCAAACTCGGTACGCAGTGCGAGGATTTTGCCAAGGTAAATGCTTACGTCCGTGCTTATCAAACCAGTTTAACAACTTAGCGGTGAATATTTCATTTGTTCGATGCATTCTTGTCGATCCAGTGCAAAAATATTTTCAGTAGGTGTATTGCAATTCATCATGAGTAAGTGATAACCTAAATGCCCTCTTCATAAAAAGAAGAGAAGATAATATTGCAAAAAAGAGTAAGTACGAGCAAATTTGTTGTTTTTTAAGCTTTTCAAGTTGTACTCAGGATGAGTTAATTCAGGAGAGCATTATGCCACACAATGATTCGAGTATTTTAATATTAAAGCCAACATCAAGTTTTATTTCATTAGTTACCTCCTATTTACCCGATGTCGAACTGCCTGATCTTGCCACGCTACAAGCGGATGGAACAGCCTATGCTATCAACAAGTGTGACGATGATGAGGCTGTGTTAGCGGAAGTTGAGCGCCTTTTTCCGCTCATGTTCAAGCATGAAGCCAGTCGTGTAGTAGGTGAAGATTTAGCCACTTGCATTAATGGTACGTTTCTTGATTTTTTATGTTGTTTTAAATTCGAGCTGCATTCCCAGTTAGTTTTGATGGAGTCATGCATCGACGAAGGACATCAGCTATTATGTGTAAAACCACGTTCTGTTGTTTTAAAATGGTTTGCTACACCGCAGGACGATCAAATCGATTTTTCAAAATTAATTGAGCAAATTGATGTGTCGCATATTGCGGAAAATGCGACTGTTCTCGTGAAAAATTTCAATAAATTATCAGAAGTGGATCCATTTATTCAGGATTATTATAAACCAATTATTAATGCAGAAATGGTTCGTATGTCAGATAGTGCAGAACAGTGGTCTAACGTTAATTCATTTAACATGTTTACCCGCTACTTTGTTGTTGAAGTGCATACACAATTGGTGCATTTGCACTAGGTGATGTCATTTTCAATTCAGTCTTCGCCTACGTTCCGCGGCTTGTCCGTGCAATCCATGGACCTCACGGACAAGCCCTGCAGCTATAGGAATGAGTGGAGCGTAGATGCTCCTAAAGCATTCAAAATATACCATTTGGCCGATCAGCACACTTTAAAGTTGTCAATCAACCGCACGTTTCCGATGTTTACTGCAGCATAGCGTCGATTGTTCAGTTCTCTGATGTATTCAACTGCAATACCCAGTTCGTTTAATTTTTTAATGACCTCATCACACGATGACAGCTGATGGAATGCAAATGCAAATTTGTCTGCCAGTTGTCGTTCTTCTGGTGTTAAGCGATTATTTCGTGAACTGTAAGCTAGGCCACTTGATTCGCGAATGGTGGGGCACGCTATAACCTCGATGTCCATAAAAAAAGCGGCAGCCATATCGTGTATCAGCTGATATTGTTGATAATCCTTTTCACCAAAATAACTGCGCGTGGGTTTAACCAAATTAAACAATTTCATGACGATCGTCAGTACACCAGTGAAATGTCCTGGTCTAAATTCACCTTCTAAAATTGCACTGCGTTTTGTTTCATGAACTTGGTAACGATAGTCATCTTGGTAGATGTCTTGTTCGGTAGGGATTAAACAAAAATCGACTCCATTTTTTTCTAATTGTTCTAGATCTGCATCCAATGTGCGTGGGTAATGATCAAAATCACTGGCTTGATTAAACTGAGTGCGATTTACAAAAATACTTGCAACCGTCACATCATTTTCACGTTGACTTGTTGCAAATAATGAAGCGTGCCCGACATGTAAATTACCCATGGTTGGTGCGAAACCAATTGATAAATGGTTTGGGATATTTTTTCTAACTTGTAACCACTCATTAAGATTGTAATAGATTTGCATAATAGTATCCTCTTAAAACATATGTTCTGCGGCGGGGAATTGTGCTTGTCGCACTTCATTGGCATATGAATTAATCGCGTTCAGCAACATGTCTTTCCCAGATGCAAATTGTTTAACAAATCGAAAGTTAAATTCTGATTGTAGACCCAGCATATCGTGCCACACTAACACTTGCCCATCTGTTTTTACCCCAGCACCGATCCCAATCGTAGGGATAGTTAATGATTGTGTAATGTCATCACTTAATCCACTTGGAACACACTCGATCACAAGTGCAAAGCATCCCGCTTCAGCCAAATTTTTGGCCTGTTGCAATAACTCTGAGGCTTGTTTTTGACCTCTACCCTGAACCTTGTAGCCGCCAAGCTGTAAGACAGATTGTGGTGTTAAACCGATGTGACCCATCACGGGAATTCCAGAAGCAACTAAATGCGCGATCGTTTGACATACATCAGGATCGCCACCTTCGATTTTGACAGCATGTGCTCCTGCTTGCAGCAAACGTCTTACATTTTGGACAGTTTCTACTTGCGAACCTCGATGACATAAAAAAGGAAGATCGCTAACTAAAAATTGGTCATTTAATCCTCGTGCAACAGCTGCTGTGTGTAGAACCATCATGTCCATGGTTGCCATAATGGTGCTGGAATGCCCATGAACGGCCATAGCTACGGAATCTCCGACCAAAACACAGTCAATATCGGATTCGGCAAGCATGCAGGCGGAAGGGTAGTCATAACAGGTTAGCATACTGATTTTTTGATGCTGTTCTTTTTTGCGTTTAAAATCATGTAATTTCATGATTGCCTCCTAATAAGCAGATCGAATTAAGTATCTATCATTTTCTTCATCTAATCTGACACTCATCTTTTCATTTTGCTCAATCAGAAAAATGCTGACGTAGAATAGCTACGCGCACATTTTTCTTCAATCTCAAAATTAAAACCTGAGCATCAGCTTGGCAAATAAAATGATAGATACTTAATTCGATCCGCTTAGCGGAAGCAAAGTAAGGTGTAACAGGTACCTGTCTCATGGATCAAGTCCTCCAAAACGTTGTATACTTTATATTTACATCATTGTCACCGCAGTTGAAGTCGGTGCTTACGTGATCATAATCGATGGGGATTAAAATGCAACTTATTATGGTGCACAAACCATGAATCCATTTGCTCAATTAACAACACCCGGTGTTCATTCTTTATTGGTTCAGGGGACCGTCGGTCGTGTTGAGGTGGAGTTGACCATTCCTGATTCAGCAAGGTGGGATTATATTGCGTTACTTGGACATCCACATTCTCTACAGGGCGGTACTATGAATAATAAAGTAGTGACCACATTGGTTCGTGCCTACAAGGAGCTGTATATTCCCAGTATTCGGTTTAACTTTCGTGGTGTAGGACAAACGGAGGGTGAATATGATGCAGGTCTTGGGGAAAGTGAGGATATGCTGCATTTAGCTAGACTCTGGAAACAGGCTTATCCACATGCAGTGGTTTTCTTTGCGGGATTTTCATTTGGTTCTTATGTTGCGTATCGAGCTGCTGCTCGATACAAGCAGACGATTGCGGATGAAACATGTTTGATTACTATTGCTCCCTCGGTGCAGCATTATGATTATGCTGAATTTGATCTTAAGACAACGCCCTGGAGCATTATTCAAGGTGATGGAGATGAAGTTGTCCCATTTCAATCGGTCTATGATTTTGCAGTTCATGCGGATCCTCCATTACCATTATTGCGTTTTACTCAAACGGGACATTTTTTTCATGGCAAATTGATTGAATTAAAATCTCAATTAATCCGTGTTATCGAGGAACAGGTACGGGCCGAATGAATTTATTTGAAACATACAACGCGGCAGTAAAACGTGCGGATATTGTGGATGATGCAACGCAACGACAAATCATTGGTGATTTGCAACAATTAGCAACGACAATAACGACGCCAAAGCCATGGTACAAACCTTGGCAAAAAGAAACGATATTGGGACTCTATATTTGCGGTCCGGTAGGAGCTGGTAAAACATATCTCATGGATTTATTTTATCAATCAGTGCCTGAACCGCACAAGGCTCGGTTTCATTTTCACCATTTTATGCAGCAGGTTGATAATCAACTCAGGTTGTTGCAAGGACACTCTGATCCGTTACAACATATTGCGGCAACATTGGCAAAAACAACTCGATTATTATGTCTTGATGAATTTTTAGTCAATGATGTTGCGTATGCTATGATTTTAGCTGAGTTATTGACTGCTTTATTTGAGCATCATGTCGTTCTAGTATCGACAGCAAACACGCGCCCCGATGATTTATATCTAAATGGCGTTGGACGAGAGCGCTTTTTGCCTGCAATTGATCTGATTAAATCGCATTGCAAGGTGATAGAGATACTGGATCATCGTGATTATAGGATAGGGCGGAATCCCTTGTCGCAAGCCTATCTTTACCCACTAAATCAGGCCACGCATGCGTCATTAGAAATGCAATTTAGAGCGATTGCGCCAGATGCTAAAATGGGGGAGGAGTTGAGTATTCAGCAACGTTTGATTATGACAGTTAAAGCCAGCTCACAAGTCGTATGGTTTGAGTTTAATGTCATTTGTAATTTGCCTCGTTGTCAACTCGACTACTTAGAGATAGCAGATAGATTTGATACAGTTTTTGTGTCCAATATTCCTGCATTAACTGAAAATGATACGACGAGTGTGGTTTTATTCATGCATATGATTGATGTGTTTTATGACAGAGGCATTCGTTTGGTTATCTCAGCCGCTGTTCCAGTGCAAGCATTGTATACATCAGGATGTATGCTAAAACCCTTTGAGCGAACGTTAAGTCGATTAGAGGAAATGCAATCCATGGATTACTTAAGTCGGCATAATCATGTTAAATTGCAGGCTAAATTTTAACAACATTATGAATATTTTTTATTTGGATTCAGACGTAGAAATTTGTGCGCAATATCATTGCGATAAACACATCATTAAAATGATTTTGGAATCAGCGCAAGTATTATGCACTGTACTCTGGATGCATAATATTCCTGCCCCGTATCGAGCGACACATCGTCATCATCCCTGTGTGTTGTGGGTGAATGAATCATTAGCAAACTGGTCTTGGCTAGTTGAGCTGGCTGCTGCTTTGAATAAAGAGTATCGATATCGATTTAATCATCATATCAATCATAAATCGTATGATGTGATTCGCTCGCTTCCATTACCGCCACTTGCTGATCTTGGAATCACACCACGCCCACAAGTTTTGCCTGAGGAATTTAAGCAACGTGATCCAGTCCAAGCCTATCGAGCGTATTATAGAGATCGTAAACGATCCATCGCGCGATGGACCAAACGACCAATTCCTGAATGGTTTTTATCATAATCGCTAGCCTCGCTCATCTCTTAATATCTGCGCCCGAGGACAAGCGCTGGGACGTAGGCGAGCATGACGAATTGTCAACAGCCTCTAGTAAAAACAAGACTTGATCTCGTTTTATTGAAGTTCATTTTTTTGCTAACTTGAGAATGATTCTCGATAACATTTGTGATATACTGGAGCTTTAATGCCTGATGGTTTGTCGATGAAACGAATGAATGAGCTGGTTCAGGGAGATTGTGTGCGTCTGGTTGACTATGGTCAGACGGATTTGCAATATCGACGTATGTTACTATCGTTGGGTATTACACGTGGTATTCCCATTAAAGTCATTCGAATTGCTCCGTTAGGTTGTCCAATACAAATAGAAGTACGTGGTGTCTCTGTCACTCTACGTAAAAATGAAGCATGTGATCTGCAATGGGAGCCTGTATGCCCCATGTGATGTTGGTTGGTAATCCGAACTGTGGAAAAACGACCTTATTCAATGCATTAACTGGAAACACGGAGCGTGTTGGCAATTGGCCAGGGGTGACTGTTGAAAAGAAAACAGGGTCCTTTGTTGTTGATCATCAACAGATTGAATTGATTGATTTACCAGGTGTTTATTCACTAAGTGTCAACTCTGCATCGGCTCAAGATGCACAGATTACAGCACATGCGATCGGAAGTAACAACGTTGATATCATTATCAATGTGATTGATGCTTGTCATCTGGAGCGTCATTTATATTTAACAAGTCAATTACTTGAATTAAATAAACCCGTGATTCTTGCGTTAAATATGATGGATATTGCGACGCAACGCGGGATTACGATAGATGTGGATGCACTATCCACGCAATTGGGATGTCCTGTTGTGTCGATGCAGGCACATCAAGCGGTTGGCATCAATGTACTGAAAAAAGCAATATTGCAAGTCACTGATCAACGCGCCTTATTTTCAGTATCTATACCTCATGCAATTGACTCTACATTGAATGAACTTGAACAGCAATTAATGCAAAACAACGATCTTCCTTTGCCTTTGGTTGCTTATTACGCCAGGCGAATGTTGGAAGGTGGTCTCGTCGGACAAGCAACAGTTGAAAATGGCAGTCATTCTATATCTTTGCGGGATTTAGAAATTACTGATGTTGATATTATGATGGCCGATGCACGTTATGATGCTGTGCACCAACTTGTGCTTAGTGTTCAGACAAAACGTTCGGACGCAAACGAACATGTTACTGCAAAACTTGATCGCATCGTTTTACATCGTTTTTTTGCGCTGCCTATTTTCTTAGGCGTTATGTATTGTATGTTTTTATTAGCCATTAATATCGGTGGCGCGTTTCAAGATTTTTTTGATATCACGACGGACACTGTATTCGTAAAAGGAACCGCTTGGTTACTGCAATCAATTCATGCACCTCATTGGCTGATTGCGCTAGTGGCCAATGGCGTCGGGAAAGGGATTAATACCACCATGACCTTTATTCCGGTTATTGCCGCGATGTTTTTTTTATTATCATTATTGGAAACATCAGGGTATATGGCGCGTGCTGCTTTTGTTGTTGATCGAATCATGCGCTTCCTTGGGTTGCCTGGAAAAGCATTTGTGCCGATGATCGTTGGTTTTGGTTGTAATGTGCCTGCAATCATGGCTGCACGCACGTTAGACTCTGAACGTGATCGCATATTGACTGTTTTGATGAGTCCTTTTATGTCGTGCAGTGCCCGGCTAACGATCTATGCTGTGTTTGTCGCCGCGTTTTTTCCGCATGGTGGACAAAATATTGTATTTTTACTTTATCTTACCGGTGTTGTTATGGCGGTCTTAACGGGGCTATTACTGCGTAAAACCATGCTGCATGGCAAGGCATCTCCTTTAATTCTTGAATTACCGGCTTATCATCGACCCTCTTTAAAGCGTTTGCTGCATGAAACATCGTTACGTTTACGTCATTTTTTGGTTCGGGCAGGTAAACTCATTGTTCCCATTTGTGTCCTTCTAGGTGGTTTAAATTCGTGGGTTGTAGGTCCTGAGCAACTGTCTATTTTGGCCTATGTTGGACGATGGTTGACGCCCCTATTTTCTCCCATGGGTATTCAGCATGATAATTGGCCTGCTGTTGTTGGTTTATTAACAGGGACATTGGCAAAAGAAGTGGTTGTTGGTACATTAAATAGCCTGTATACACAAGCAGGACATCTTGCGCAGTTAACCACGAACACGAGTTTTGATTTTATTCATTCAATGCAAGCGGCGTTATGGTCTATTCCGCATAATTTGGCAGCATTAGGTAACGCCTTGGCCAATCCCATTACTGCCAGTGCGGCTAATGAAAATGTCTCATCATCTGTGTACGGGATGATGTATGAACAATTTGCTGGTAAAGCAGCAGCATTCGCCTATTTATTATTTATTTTACTCTACATTCCTTGTGTATCAACGATGGCAACAATTCGTCAAGAAACGAATAGTAAATGGATGTGGTTTTCAATCGGGTGGTCTTTACTGATTGCTTATGCATCAGCGGTTATCTTTTATCAGTTGGCGACTTGTTTTGATCATCTACAAGAAACCATGCATTGGGTTTTTATATGGGTCACTATATTTTCATTGACGGTGATTAGTCTTCGTTATGTATCTAGACGAGGAGGGCGTTATGTTATTACAGCTCCATGACTACATTAAACGTAATCAGATGATTGGTTTAGATCAAATAGCGCGAGAATTTCGTATTGATAAGCAAGCGTTACAGCCAATGATTGATATCTGGGTTAAGAAAGGAAAAATTAGAGCTTGTCAAGAAAGGAAATTATGCGGCGGAGGATGTGTGTCATCTTGTAAAATAAACCGGCCTATATTTTACGAATGGATTTCATAATTAGAACCTGCCTTTGATCCATCGAATCTCAGCCTATTCTAGCCGGCACTATGGAATCTGAAGGCAGGGTGGGTGGAGCGTGTTAATGCCTAGTCACCTGCATGACCTTCGTGATCATTTTCCCATTTTATCATCATGTCAGCTACTTTAGCTTTTTGATCATCAGTCAACACATTGTTTATATCCAAACGTTCCATCATTCGAATTTTAATCATAGCGCCGACAATTTTTTCTTCTTTACTAACGAATGAATCCATTTTGTCTTCGGTCATGCTATTCGATTTAAATGCTTCATTAACTTCCATGTGAGCTGCGCGGAATGTCTCACGTTGTGCAATGATGTCAGCTTTAGCTTTTTCGCAAATAGCTTCAATTTTTGTTTTTTGGTCTGCAGAGAGATCTAATTTTTTAATGGCTTTTTCAAGTCGCTGGCCGTCAAAACATTTTACGGTATGTTCAGCAAACGCAACGGATGTTTGTGACAATGAGAGGGATAGTGCCAATGCAGAGAAACTTAATAATTTTGTATTCATAACATCTTTCCTTGTTAAGTTGAATGAAACATAAAATCTAGCATTTCAACTATATAGGATTCATTTATAGTGTACAAGTCAATTTTTTATAAGTCCTGATTGTGATTTTCCTTGCATTATGGTATAAATACCGCGATTTTAACGACACACACATTTCGTCACATACGTCAGGGTCCTTAGCTGATTATTTCAGTCTAGGGTGGCGTATGGGAGATGTGGAGGCATAACCCTGGAGATAGATATGAATGTTAATATGCGTGATTTACTAGAAGCGGGCGCTCATTTTGGGCATAGAACGCGCTACTGGAACCCTAAAATGGCCGAATATATTTTTGGCTCTCGAAACAAAATTCACATTATTAATCTTGAAAAAACCATTCCGATGATGAATGATGCGATGAATCAAATCAGTCGACTAGCAGCAAATAAGGCTAAAATTCTGTTTGTTGGTACAAAGCGTGCGGCACAAGAAAGTATTCGTGAACAAGCTAAACGCGCTGGTATGCCCTATGTAGACCATCGTTGGTTGGGCGGTATGTTGACTAATTACAAAACTGTTCGTCAATCAATTTTTCGATTAAAAGAATTGAAAAAACTACGTGATGAAGGTGGCTTCAATGGCATGATTAAAAAAGAAGCGTTGATGCTGACACGTGAATTGGAAAAACTTGAACGCAGTCTTGGTGGTATTGAGGACATGAGTGGTTTGCCTGATGCGTTATTTGTTATTGACGTTGGTTTCGAGCATATTGCTGTTGAAGAAGCCCGTCGTTTGAAAATCCCAGTTTTCGGAGTTGTGGATACTAACAATGATCCCGACAATATCGATTACGTTATTCCCGCAAATGATGACTCTATGCGTGCAATCGACATCTACTTGCGTTGCGTAGCGGATACAATTTTGGATGCCAAAAACAGTAATACCGTTGGTGGACGTTCGCCAGCAGCAGATGCTGAGTTTGTTGAAGTATAACGAATAATTGTTTTGACCAAAGGCTTTCATGGCTTGTATCAGAAAGCTTTTGGTACCTAAGGTGTAATTTAATAGACGCACCACAAAACTGTCATAAACGAATTAAGTGGAGATTGAATCATGTCGATTAGTGCTGCAATGGTCATGCAATTACGTGAACGCACGGGCGCTGGTATGATGGAGTGCAAGAAATTTTTAATCGCGACAAATGGCGATATTGAGCAAGCCATTACTGAAATGCGCAAAGCAGGACAAGCAAAAGCGGATAAAAAGGCGGATCGCGTTGCGGCAGAAGGTGTTATTGTTATTGCTCGCTCTACTGATGGCCGCAAAGCAGTCATGTTAGAAATCAACAGTGAAACAGATTTCGTTGCACGTGATGAAAATTTCACAACATTTGCGAATCAAACAGCTGAAACAGCATTGAAATCGCAAGTTACATCGGTAGCTGCGTTATCCAATGAAGTGCTAGTTGGATCTGACCTCACGGTTGAACAAGCGAGACAAGCGTTAGTCGCAAAAATTGGAGAAAACATTAAATTGCGCCGATTGGAACAATTGCAATGTGATGGTGTGACTGGGCATTATTTACATGGTAGCCGCATCGGTGTACTCGTAGCGTTAAAGCAAGGTGAAGAGTCGTTGGCGAAAGATCTTGCGATGCACATAGCAGCCAGCCGTCCTGTTGTGGTTAATCGTGACCAAGTTTCTGCTGAAGCGATTGAAAACGAGCGCGAAATTTTTTCTGCACAAGCGCGTGAAAGCGGTAAACCGCAAGACATCATTGATAAAATGGTCGATGGTCGAATCAGTAAGTTTGTTGATGAAATCAGTTTAACAGGTCAAGCCTTTGTTAAAGATCCCAATATGAAAGTGGGACAATTGCTGAAGCAAAAAAATGCGGAAGTTCTTTCATTTACACGATTTGAAGTAGGTGAAGGGATCGAGAAAAAAGAAGACAATTTTGTAGAAGAAGTTATGGCACAGGTACGTGAAACATCATGAGTAACTCATTACCAACGCTAAAATACAAACGTGTATTGTTAAAATGCAGCGGTGAAGCGCTGATGGGGCAATCTCAATTTGGTATTGACCCATCAGTTTTAGATAAAATTGCTGCTGATGTCGCCGAGCTTATTCAAATGGGTGTTGAAGTAGGTTTAGTGATTGGCGGAGGTAATTTGTTTCGTGGTAAGGCTCTGTCCAAAGCAGGTCTTGGTCGTGTGACGGGTGATCATATGGGCATGTTAGCGACTGTTATGAATGCGCTGGCATTACGCGATGCCTTAGAACGTATTGATTTGCCTGCGCGTATTATGTCAGCAATCCCGATGATGGGGGTTGTTGACTCATATCACCGACGAAAAGCAATCACTCATTTACGTAATAAGCAAGTAGTCATTTTTGCGGCCGGCACTGGTAATCCATTTTTCACCACCGACACGGCGGCTTGTCTGCGAGCCATCGAAGTTGGGGCGGATATTGTGCTAAAAGCAACAAAAGTTGATGGCATATATTCAAGTGATCCAGTGACTAATCCCGATGCTGTACGTTATGATTTTTTGACGTACCGCGAGGTCTTAAGTAAGGGTTTAGAAGTTATGGATTTAACTGCAATTTGCTTATGTCAAGAGCAACGCATGCCATTACAAGTGTTTGATATGGCCGAACCGAATGCGTTGAAAAAAATTGTTACTGGTGAACGAATTGGAACCGTCGTGGGAGAACATCATGATTGAACAAATTAAAAATGAAGCTGAAAAAAGGATGAAAAAAGCAGTTGAATCCCTTCATCATGAAATGACAAAAATACGTACAGGACGAGCCAACTCAAGTTTGCTAGATCATGTCCAAGTTGAATATTACGGAAATTTAACACCTATTAATCAAGTTGCTAGTGTGACGGCAGGTGATGCACGTACTTTATTAGTCACACCATTTGATAAATCAATGATTGCAGCTATTGAAAAAGCAATCCTAACCTCTGACTTAGGTTTGAATCCAGCCAACTCAGGTACAGCCATACGAGTTCCGATGCCTCCTTTGAACGAAGAACGCCGCAAAGAAATGATTAAGGTTGTTCGTGCTGAAGCTGAGCAGGGACGTGTTTCAATTCGAAATATACGTCGTGATGCAAATAATCAATTGAAAGATTCAAAAGAAGTGTCCGAAGATGAGGAACGTCGTGGAAATGATGCGATTCAAAAAATCACGGATAAGTACATCGCTGAAATTGATGTTTTATTATCACACAAAGAAAAGGATTTGATGGAAATCTAGGATGTGTTGGAAACTCATCTCCATATCTGTGCTTCACCATTTCTACAGCTACGTCCCGCCATCTCTATAGCTATGCTTCACTCATCTCTATCTCTACGCCCCGCGGCTTGTCCGCGGGGTCCATGGATTCCGCGGACAAGCCGTGGTAGAACATTTTATTCATTTTGGTTGGGTAATGATATGGCTTCGCTTTGTCCACCCTACAAGTCAAAATGATGTAGGGTGGGTAAAGGAGCGATAGTGACGTGCTCACCCTCAACCTAATTCAACTCGACTAAATATCCCCACTGAGCATCCCACACTATTCGTTTTACCTGATTATTATCTTCAAACAAATTAAGCAGAGAATTTGCTTGTGATGCCACTATAATCAGGTTCGTCGCTCCTTTTATTGGTATGCAAACCGTTTTTTTATTAAAATGCTCCCAGATATATTGGATAATACGCCAAGCTTCATCAAGGCTCGCCAAATTGATAGTCAACAGACCATCCGGCAATAATAAGCGTTTACAATGATAAAAAAAATCAGTGTGATTGCATGCTAGTGGAAATTTATCATCCTGATATATATCAATTAATAAATGTTGGTACTTTGTTTTACATGTTTGGACAAATATATTTGCATCTTGGTGAATAATTTCGAGATTTTTTATGTGGTCTGTCATAAAATAGCGGGATGCGATTTGAATAATATGTGGATTCGATTCGACAGCAACTATACTAGTACCATATAAGATACGACTCATGGCATGGGCAACAGCACCACCTCCTAGTCCTAAAAGACAGCAGCTTGCGGGTGAGGAGCGAAGTGCGAACGTGAAAGGTTTGATGTATTGCAAGGATGGTATGTGAGGTTGATGGCGATTGATTAATGTTTGTAATAAGTTACTATTTACTGTAAGCCAGCGATAAAATAAATTTTGATGGACTTGAGCGCCATCAGGTGATTGATAAATGCATGTGCCAACTAAGGTTTTCCAATGTATGTTCATTAAAAGGATGTAATTATGATATTATTAGAATCAAAAGCAATTCAAACCATGATAAAAACACTGGGTTTATCTGCTTTTTATATTCGCCTATGTGATAATTTAACAGAAGATTTCAAAAATTGGCATCATTTTCAAAAATGCAGTCGTAATGCAATGTATGTTGACAATGGTGTTATGGAATTAATGCCTATCTGTAACAACGAGTTATACAGCTTTAAATACGTTAATGGTCATCCACCCAACCCTTCACATAATAAATTAAATGTCGTTGCTATAGGTATGTTAGCTGATGTAGAAACAGGTTATCCTCTGATGTTATCTGCAATGACAATTTTGACAGCCATTCGCACGGCTGCTACGTCCGCTTTATCATCTCGCTATTTGGCAAAACCAAATAGTAGAAAGGTAGCCATTATTGGCTGTGGTGCGCAAAGTGAATTTCAAATATTAGCGCATCATGCGTTGTTTGATATTACTGAGGTGCGATATTTTGATATAGATCCAGCCGCGATGAAACGATTTCATCAGAATTTACAATCGGAACCTTATCAATTAATAGCTGCTAAAAATAGCTTGGAGGCCATTACAGGTGCTGATATTATCATCACAGCGACGGCCGCACCTGGAAAACATAGTGTAATTAAGTGGGATTGGTTAACACCAGGTCAACATATTTGTGGGATAGGTGGTGATTCGCCCGGTAAAACAGAATTGGACATCGAGATTTTAAAACAAGGTAAAGTGGTTGTTGAATATTTTCCACAAACCCATCATGAAGGTGAGATTCAAAATTTAGGTCCTCAAGCGGCAGATTTTGTGTATGCGGAATTGTGGGAAATTATTTCGGGTAATAAGCCTGGAAGAACTGATGATCGCGAAATTACGGTCTTTGATGCCGTAGGATTCGCGCTAGAAGATTTTAGTGTATTGCGATTGTGTTACGATTTGGCCCATGAACAACATTTGGGACGAAATATTGATGTAGTACCTTATGGATTAGACGATTGCAAAGATTTATATGGCCTATTCGTGAGGGAGCCAAATGCAACAACAAGTGAAACATGTAATTAAACTTATCGGTTATGCCTCAGGGATAGCTGCAAACAATGTTGATTGTGCGTTAGGTCCATGGTACATGCACTATCATCCCGAATTATTTCATCATATGGGATTACGTGTTGAATGGACTAAAATGATCCAGGCCGCATCGCTTGATCGTGGTATGGACGTTATGTCTTTGATCTATGAAAAAGCAAACGAATTAGGCGAGGCAGTTAAGTCTTCATCGCAAGCAAAAGATATGTTTTGTGTAATGGGTGGCGATCATTCTTCAGCAATCGGAACTTGGAGTGCTGTAGCTCACGTACATCGCAAACAAGGTGATCTTGGGCTTATTTGGATCGATGCACATATGGATAGCCACACACCTACAACATCCGAGACAAAAAATATTCATGGCATGCCACTTGCGCATTTGTTAGGTGAGGGTGATCCTAAATTAATTAAACTCTTTGATAACGAGCCTGCGTTAAAACCTGAAAATGTCTGTTTGATTGGTGTACGTAGTTATGAATCTGGTGAGGAAGAAACGTTAGCTCGTTTAGGTGTGAAAATCATATCGATGGATGAGGTAAATAAATGTGGGATTCATAAGGCGCTTAGAGAAGCACATGCTCATGTGACACAGTCTACCTGTGGTTTTGGAATTAGTTTAGATCTTGATGGTATTGATCCGAATGATGCACCAGGGGTTGGTTGCCCTGAGTCAAATGGCATAAGCGGTCAGCAGCTTGTTGACGCATTACGGGACGTTATTTCGGGCCAATCGCTGTTAGGGTTAGAAATCGTAGAGTACAACCCACTGCGTGATTTGCATCATAAGACAGCTAAGCTTGCAGTTGAATTATTGCATGCAATTTATGGGTAACTATGAATATTAAATCAACGATTGATGCTAAAGAAGTTGCTAAATTTGCTCAGCATGCAACCATGTGGTGGGATACAGAAGGTCCATTAAAAACCTTGCATGACATTAACCCAATTCGTATTCATTACATTGAATGCATACTCAACCAAAAGACGCCAATTTCTTCTTCAGCCAAATACCGCCAGGATTTGTCTACGGAAACCACGGACCGAGTAGGTGTAGAAACAAAAGCTCCATCAATCTTAGCAAAGCAACGTATTTTGGATATCGGGTGTGGTGGTGGCATTTTATCAGAAGGGTTAGCGCGTTGTGGTGCGATCGTGACGGGTCTTGATGTTGAGCCAGACGCGATTAACTCAGCTCGCGAACATGCAGCGCAAAATCAGTTAATGATTGATTATAAATGCCAGGCAATTGAAACGTTCAATGCAGAGCCGTTTGCCATTATCACGTGTCTCGAAATGTTGGAACATGTTCAGGAACCTGAGCGCATCATAGAGCATGCAGCGCGATTACTAGCTCCAGGTGGCTATTTATTTTTATCAACAATTAATCGCACTATCAAAGCATATGCGTCCGTCATTATTGCTGCAGAATATCTGTTAAACATTATTCCCAGACAAACTCATGATTTTCAAAAATTCATTAGACCAAGTGAGTTAACACAAATGACTCGATCAGTAGGGCTGGAAACGCTCGATCTGTCCGGCATTACTTATAATCCGTTTACTCGGTCAGCTGGATTTGACACAGCAATTCAGGCTAATTATTTGTTAGCTTGTCGCAAAGTTTAGAAATCACAGCTGACTAATTCAGGACTTACGAAAAACCTTGAGGTCAAGGCGGATTTGATTTTTCCCTCATCCACCTTGCGGGCACCTTAGATTCTAGGGTTATTAGTTAACAGGTTTTGGCTTGGGCTTGGGGTTAAGTGTGGTTACTTTATTTTTCAAGTTGCAGTCACAAGCAAAGGATAATGTGGATGATAGACTAAATAAAGCAAGCAATGAAACTACGAGTATATTTTTAGTCATTTTTTTCTCCTGTAGTGGTTTGTTTATAATTAGAAAAGCGTTGTTTAAATCGTTCTTGTGCATATTGGGCTTGTTCAGCCGTCACAACATCCACTTCAATTCCATAGATATCAACACGAGCTGAATTCTCTTTTTGACAGCTTAAATAAGCCTTTGATGCACTGTAGTAATTGATCGCTTCCTTTAATATTTTTTTACTACAGGGGGGCATTTCTAAGCGGTCATAGAAATCAATGATATCTTCAAAAATTCCAAGTTTCAATGGCTTAACTTGCTTTGCCGTTTGAAAAAAGGTCGCAGGAAAATATTCAATTAACCAATTGAGTGCTTCCTGTCGCTCACGCTGAAGAGGGGTCTGTGGGCTCATCGTATACTCTGAGAGTTATGCCAAATTACCCTTATTCCTTTCTCCCGAAAATTGGAAGAAGGTGCCCGCAGGGCGGATGAGGGTAGATGTTTTTTGTCAGTCATGTGAATAACGTAACGGTATCATAAGCATGAAGATAGAACAACAGCATTCAGATTATTACATCCGACATTGGCACAATGCCATGTTCAGGAGATCTCTCGCGATGCTCGACATGGCGGGAACATTCTATCGATTGCCGAAGGCAATTGATAAAGGTGATGGCTCCTCACTAAGTGATGATGGTGAATGCAATCGATTTTGGTTTGTTGCTGTTTTAGGTACGATGGCTGATTTGATGACCCTCTCAATCTCAATTTTTATAGACAAATCCCATGCCGAAACAACATGAGTCGCTGTTTCCATTTTTTTCTTGATTAATCGATAAAACTTAGGATGATTGCCCTGAATCGTGATGGAGGTTTTCTCATCAGTAAATATGCCTATTTCAGAAAGTAGAGGACGAAGATCGCCTAACGTTACAGTTGATAGCTTGCCTTTTTCTTGATGGGTCACTATAAATTGGCCTTCCGCTAATTCGCGAACAAGTAAAATATTTCTTGTTTTCGTTTTAGGAAATGCAAGATGAATAGCTGCTTGCGTTATTTCAAGATTTTTATGACGCATTAATATAATTTCTATGCCATCAAAATCGTAACACGGTTTAACATGATATGCATCGAGTGCTTGTTGATAAAAAGTATTTGCTCTGTCAGTTGCTCCTGTTTTTCTTGCCATTTTTGCTGCTTGATAATATAAGAAAAATCGAGAACAAACCTGATTATCTTGATTTTTTGCTATAAATTGTTCGTCAGTAAGCAATTGTAGATAAGCCTGCTCTGCTTGTGCGAATTGACCTGATTTTGCAGCTAACTCAGCCAATTTAATTTTTGCATGTGGCATGATGAGAGTGAGTTGCTGATAAATTGTTGTGGCTGATTCAAGCTCATTTAGGTCTTCGTGTGTTTGTGCAAGCGCCCAAAGTGTCTCAGGATCCTGTGATTTGAGTTGTAATGCTTGAATAAAATAGTTTTTTGCCTCGATATAAAATGCTCGGCAATGGATTTCTAATGGTTCATTCGGATATTTTTTTATCCATTCTTCTCTGGTCTGTTCGTATTTTTTGAAAATAAAATATCCAGTCCTTTTGTATAATTTGCCTAGCTCAAATACTGTATCAAAGGAACTTGGATTTTTGGTGTAAGCGGCTATTAAGTCAGTGTGCGCGTCCCCCCACAACGTCACGTCATCATGGCTATTAATCCATTTATTTTGCCGGAAAACGAGTTGAATCCCTAACATTGCTTTTTCAAAATATAAGGTAGCGGTAGAATCAGCTGTATCACTATTTAATAAAGTAGTACAGGATTTAATGGCTGATATTATATTGGCGGTGTTTGCGGCTTCATTTTGGCGGATACTGCGAATAATACTAAGCTGGCGATTCAGTTTAGTATCGATTGGCTTAGGTAAGTTTTGAGTTAATCGGTTCAGTTCTTTATCAATAATATTGGAAGCATTATTATCCCAAGCCTGGATACGTAAGCTTTTCAGTGCGTAACAGCGGCTAATGTATCGATACAGTCGAGGATAATAGGCAGACAGAACAGACATTCCTTCGGTGGCTTGACAAGCAATCCCTTCATCTGTAACGAGTTTATGTATTTTACCTAAATTAACACCATTAATGCTAATTTTGGAATTGATATTATCAAAAAATGAATAACCGTTATCATGCGTTTTGAGCAGCAGTGGGTATTCACCCAGAGTATTACCAGCTAATTGCTTATTAAGTCTTTCAATAAATTGCTGTGGAGGTTGATCAGTGACAGCAAATAATGTGGGTAATCGTAAAAAATCATGGCATGTGCTTTGGGATATACTTTCTTTTGCTTTAGTTAACAACTCGATTGCTTGATTTATATCATTGTTTTGAAATGCATATGTTGCTGCTTGATAATATAAGTAGGTTTCGGTATGAACCTGATATTTCGCATTTAAAACACGAAGATGTTGATTTGTTAAGAGTGAGTGATAAGTGCTTAGTGTTTGAATGGGATGACTCTCGATCTGAGACTGAGTATTTGATGCGCCATTTTTTTGACCCATGATTGATGCGATTTCGGCAATTTTAAGATATGCATATATCGCTTTTTCAGAATCAGTATGAGTTAATATTGTATAATGTTTGATTGCTTGTTCGTATTGATTTAAAGCAAAATGGGTCTCTGCGAGATGCCAATGGCTATCAATATGTTCGGGTTTAATCTCTAGTGTAGTAGTTGCTGCTGCTGTATGCTCATCATTTGATATACCGATTTTTTCTAGAACCACATCCAAATCTTCCAACTCAATATCAGTACTATCTCGATCATCAAGCTCAATATCCAACTCCTCGAGTTCGATATCTGACTCAGCCAAGTCATTTAAATCAGGTCCAAGTATTCGTTCGAAGTAGGGTTGCGATTTAGCATAGGCTTCTCGCTCTATTTTCATGAAATATTGACGTTGTTCGCTGTGTTCATCTGTTTTTAATGAGGGACTATTTTCCTGTGCTGCTTGAAATAAGCGGCCTCTTAAAAAGTAGGCATAGCCAATTAAAAAACTAGCGGTAGATTGGGTAGGATGAATATGAAGAGATGCTTCAAAATCTGCTATAGCCTCAGCATATAGTTTGGCATCAAGATTCAATTTACCATGAATGTTCTGTATTTTATAGTTTTGTTGAATATATGCTAACTTTAATCGACCTCGTTCGGTGAGAAAAAGTGCTTTATGTTCTTCATGTTGGCTTAAGCGTCGTGTGCACTCAACGATCGCGTCTTTAAATTCTTGAGGGGATATATCCTCACTTGCAGATAAAATACGAAGAGCGTTTAACATGTCGGTGTTATTTAAATTAGTATTCAATGTTTCGCTCTTTGTGAGAATATCTATTTGTGTTTGAATAGAATTTTGTATTAATCGATCCCAAGTTTCAACCCGTTGGTGAACGCCTATTTTTTCTTGAATATGCCAATGCAACTCACGGCTTAAATTTTTCAAGTTAACAACTAATCCAGGTGTGATGATGATTCCAGCTTGATTAAGCATTTGGTGTATATCGTCAAGCTCAACACCATCTGATTCAGTTAAATCCTGAACTGTTTTGTAAAAGATAAATCGATTGCCTTTTTTAATGATCATAGGCGTCGTACAGTCATTGATTGTTTCAGTTTCATCCAATGCGGCTCGAATTTTCTTATTAGACATCTTGTTAGGTGGAAACACAATAAATATAGGCAATGCGAAGACATCGTTACAGAATGATGATGATATTAAGTTTTTCGCTTGAATAAAACATTTGAGTGCTTCATTAAAACAACCTTCTTGTAAATTAATTTGAGCCTCTAAAAAGTATAGTGCAACGAGCGATGGATTACCGTTGTTCATCATTTGGTTTGTATTAAGTTTAGAGCGCAGCTCTTGGTATGTATTTTTTAATCCTTGATGATCCTTTAATAGAGAGCGAAGTATTGCTGCATTAAATTGAGCATAATGTTTTCGTGTGCCATTGGGGGCTGCGATGATTGTATTTAAAGTCGTGATCGCTTCTTTCGGTTGATTAACATTGATTTGCAGCAAAGCAGCTTGCCATAGCAAATCCATATTCATAGGATCAATTTTCAGCGCTTGCTCAATATATTGTAAGGCTTCGTTATTACTTTTGTTCATGAATTGTTCACATATGTCATCAATTTTTAGTGTTTTCCCACCGAATTCTGCATAATGATTTATTTTTTGTGCTGAGTAGATTTGGCCGATTGAACTCAGTATGAGAGCAATTGATGCAAGTATCTCTGATTTTATTGAATCGTCAGGTTGATAATTCTTTGCTTGTTCTAAATCAAGTGCTGCTTTCCCATATAGTCCATTGATTTCATTGGATAATGATGAGAAATCAGCGGGTTTTGTTTTAAATTCATGCTTTTTTTGAACTAAAATTCGTAGTAAGTTGCCACGTAGTAGAAATACTTTAGCCAAAAAATTTGCAGAATTGAGTGCTTCCTGATTCGTGTCATCCGTCGCTATGGTTGCAGCAAGTGAGGGATTTTTTTGTTCAAGATAATGAATTAACTGATTACAAGCAATGAGTGCATTGTCTAATGACTCGATAGAGGATAGGGGATTAAGACGTACATCACAAATATGGGTTAATTGCTCGCGAGCGGCCTGTTTCCTCAGCAGATGAGTTTGCGCTATTTGTTCACTAATACTCGTGCAATCAAACCCCTCATTTTCAAGCAAACCATTGACTGCTTCAAGCCATGGCATGATGTCGGGGAAGGTGGGCTTCTTCAGACATTGTTTAAATAACTGTTCAATTGTAGACTCTAGTTCAATCAATGTCAGATGTGAAAATTCTGTGATATGACTGGCGTGTGGTTCATGATGTTGCGCAATGGCCTGATTTATCCGCATTATCCATTCTGATAGTTTATGGTAAACACGGCTTTTTTCATCAGGCGGTGTTGATTGTTTTACGGATTGAATGATCGGTTCAGGTTTCGTCTTTTTAATAACTTCGGAATTTGCTTTTGGTGGTTGAAGGAATGCAATGTCCGTAATGGTTGCGCGAAAGGATTCTGGTAATAATAACCAACGTTGCTCTATATTTTCATATTTAGGTGATGTTTTAAGCCACTCGACGTATTCAGTCATGAATTGATGTTTATCATCAACAAGCAAATTTTGAAAACTGCTGACAAGACGACAAGCTATTTCACGATGAACAGTAGCTCGGAGTAGGTCACCTTCCTGTTGTAATTTTTTAACCATGTTCCAGCATTGTTCAATCGTGACATATCGTTCATCCATCGCATGGTACAGAGAAATCAGTGCTTCAGCATAGAGTGTGCTTTGATAGATTGAGGGCGGCGTCGATTGGATTTTTAGGAGATGAGATACAAAGTTATAAAAATTACGAGACGCCTTCGCGGCTGATTTTTTAAATAGTTCACGAGATGTCGAAAATACTTCTTTGTTATCCATGAAATCTTGGATTAAGCTAAATAAACCACCAAGCGTCTGTTGTGATGTCTTGAAATCATGATGGGATAAGGCAAGAAAGGAAGCAGTTAAATCGTTCGCCCAATCAATATTGGATTGTGTTAAGTGTGGCGGGGCCAAAAACTCACTCAATGTATGCAACATCGTTTCATAATGTGCGGCAGCTTGCTTAATATCCTTCTTTTCGTAGGCGTCTTGTGCCTGTTGACAATAAATTTGCAGAGCCGTTTTATAGTGATGTTGAGCATTTTCATATTGATTGCTTGTGGCAGCTAACCTTCCTAACCGATAGTGCAATTCTGCATGATGGTCGAATGTATGTTGCCAGGCAAGGCATGCTTGTTGTAACTCGACGATATTTAGGTCTTTCGTCTCGTCACTCTCGCAGAGTTTGATAATATGTTTAGTTAATAGGTAACTTTTTTCCTGTTCATCAGTTGATAATGATGAGCCTGCCAATCCTGTGATTGTATTTTTTAAGCTATTAAGTGATTTTTGAGCCAATTGATTCTGGCCGCGGTTGATCTGTTCTTTTGCATCAGAGTAGGCATTAAATAACGCATTGATTAACTGATTCATCGAGTACCGTATAGTTTAAAGAGTGAACTGTCGATTATTATACCTATAACTGCTCTTAGTGTACAGCATGTGGTCACATTGGGGTGATTTGTCGATTATCAGGAGAGACTGGTATAGGAAGCACCGCGCAGAAAGGAATGGTAAAATTTAGAATGGGGAGTTACGAGTTATTAAATTGCAAAAGCTAAGCAGATGAGAGTTATTTTGCTCATTCTTCAAGTAATCACGTAAACGTTGCAGTTGATGCGCATATTCTGCTTGATTAATGACACCTCGCATTAACTCAAAACGTAGGTATACACAATACGTATTTAAGACATCTGTTTCACAATAATCACGGATGCCTTTAAGGTTTCCAGCAAGGTATTCAGCCCATACTTTGTCACCACTCATGCCCATTTTTCCAGGAAACCCTAATAGGGTTGCAATGTCGTCCAGTGGTGCAAAGGCCTTGTTTTGATAGGCAGCTAACACATCCATCAGATCGAGATGGCGGTAATGAAAGCGGTTTAAATAATTATTCCAACGAAATGTTTGTTGCTGCTCACCGGTTTCCCAATAGGTGGGTGCTTGAATACCGTGTAATAGAGCACGATAGTGCAGTACCGGCAAATCAAACCCACTGCCATTCCAGCTCACTAAAGTAGGTGTGTGTTTATCAATTCCTGTAAAAAAACGTTGAATGAGTTCTGCTTCAGACGATTGCTCATCTCCTAGAGACCATACCTTTAATTGTGATGGGCTAGCAATCACCAACGAAATGGCGATAACTTGTTGTAAATAGTGTGGTAAAAAATCATGTCCAACTTTAGCACGACGTAATGCAAATAACGCTTTAGCAGTCTCTTCATCAGAAAGACCTTCAAGATCATGGAGTTGCCGACCGGCATTTACATCGGGGATTGTTTCAATATCAAAGATTAAGACAGTCATGCGCTTTGCCTCATTAAAATGCAAGCTTTAATTGTTGCCAGTATTGATTATAAAGTTCAAGTGTTTCTTCACTGCTATGATGCACAATATGCCCTCGTTTCAATATTTCTGGCGAGGGAAAGATCACGGGATTTTGCTGTAGAGCTAAAGGAAGTAATTGTTTTCCAGCAAGATTAGGCGTTGCATACCCTTGTTGCAAGGTAATTGCTGCACCACTTTGTGCTTTTAATAAAAAATTAATGAATTGATGAGCCTCATTAAGATGGGGGGCATGTGCTGGTATAGCCAAACAATCGATCCAAAGTATAAATCCATCCTGAGGATATAGATAGCGAATATGGGGATTCTCTGCAAATGCTTTGACGATATCACCATTCCAACTCATACCAAGATTTGCATCCTCATCAATGATAGCGGATTGGATCGCGTAACTTCCAAATAATTTAATGTTAGGTACTAAACGAAGTAGATCTTGATAGGCTGCTGCAATATGTTGCGGATTTTCATCATTTGGATCATAGCCAAGACTCAGTAGCGTGACGGAAAACACCGACCGGATGTCATCTAAAATCATCAATTGATTTCGCCAGCGAGAGTCCCATAACATGCGCCATGATGTGGGAGGATTAGTTACCCATCGATCATTGTAATAGAGTCCCACGCTTCCCCAAACCAACGGAATGCTATGTTGATTATTTGGATCATAATCGTTTTGTTGAAACATAGGGTCTAAATTTTTAATGTTAGGTAATTTCGACATATCAAGCTTGGTTAATAAATGCTGAGCTAATAAACGTTCGATAAAATCAGTGCTTGGAACAACAACGTCGTAAATATTCGTTTTGTTTGCACGTAACTTAGTATACATCGTTTCATTGCTATCATACGTTGAAAGGTTAACCTTAATACCCGTTTCTTGTTCAAATTGCCAAATGAGCTCCATGGGTATTTCATTAGCCCAGGTATAGACATTGACGATCGGCCTAGCCAAAACCAAAGGTGTGAAACATACACTGAATACAAGAAAAAGCAGTTGTTTAATCATTTGTTTGCCCATGAAAAGCGGTAAGATAAAACCACCAAAATCAATGAAATGAAAAAGATAATTGTACCTAAGGCATTTAATTCGGGTGTAACGCCTGAGCGCACCAAAGAATAAATGGCCAGTGGCAAAATATTAAACTCCGGACCTGAGACAAAATAACTGATAACGACGTCATCAAATGATAATGTGAAGCAAAGTAACAATGCGCTTAAAATGGCAGGGAATAATAGCGGCAGCAACACTTTGGTTAACGCAGTATATCGACTGGCACCTAAATCCAAGGCACTGAGGTATATATTCGCATCTAACGTACAAATACGACTGTGAATGGTTAAGACTACAAAAGGTAAACAAAAGGTAATGTGCGCAATCAATAAGCTTGGAAACCCCAACGGAATGAATGAAAAATTAAAAAATACTAGTAAAGACACACCTAAAACCAAATCTGGAGTTGTGATAAGAATCAGCAATAGTGATAAAAAACCAGTATGTTTTTGTTGTGTTTGATATAAAAATAAATGCACACAAGCTAAGAGGCCCATGATGGTGGCAATGACCGCTGCACTTAATCCCAACACGACCGAATTAAAAAATGCAGTCCAAATTTCAGTATCGTGCAGAAGTTCGCGATACCAATGTGAGGTAAATCCATGCCAAATCATCGAATAACGTGCATCATTGAGCGAGTAAATGATGAGTACGATAATAGGGAAATATAAAAAGGTATAGACCAATAACATATAGCTTTTTTGGATAAGAGACTTCACTGTTCAAGCTCCTGTTTTGGCCGATAAAAAAAGAGCAAGAAAATTAACGTTAACGTTAAAATAATACTGGTTGCTGCACCCGCAGGCCAATTTTCAGTCACCAGAAATTGATTTTGAATTAAGTTACCCAACAACATTGAACGTGAACCACCCAGGATATAAGGGATATAAAATAAAGTCATGGCAGGTAAAAAGATCATTAAGCAACCCGAAATAATGCCTTGTGCAGTATTAGGAAGAAACACTCTAAAAAATATCGTTAATCGTTTTGCTCCTAAATCTTTCGCTGCTTCGATTAATCTAAAATCAAACCGCTCCATATTGGAAAAAAGGGGTAAAACCATAAAAGGGAACAAGTTATACACTAGACCACACATGACTGCAAAATTGCTATATAAAAATGTCTTGGGTTGGTCGATAAGATGCAATGCCAATAAGGCATGATTTAAAATGCCATTCATTTTTAAAATAGCAATCATCGAATAAGTTCGAATCAACGAGCTTGTCCAAAATGGAATGATAATTAACGATAACCATAAACCCTGATAATTTGATTTAACTACAATATAAGTAAATGGATAAGCAAGCAAAAGACAGCCCAATGTAGCAAAAAGGGCAATGGATATTGAACGGAAAAAAATATGTAAAAACACAGGAGAAAAAAGCTCGGTATAATGATGTAATGTCCAAGGAAGCGAGACTAATTTTACACTGTCATCAGATAACAAACTAATAATCAAAATGAAAAACACAGGCACAATGGCAAACAAAATGAGCCACACGTAGACTAAATAAATTGAAAAGGGCTTCGTGTGCAATTTCAACTATTTCTCCATTAACATAAAATGCTACCCTTCATACGGCAATAAAACCTCCCATCCCGTAATCCATTCAATCCATACCGCTTCATTTGCGTGATACTCTAATTTATCATCATCTTCATTAAAAAACTCAGACGCGTTGATAAGTTTTCCTGATGGCAATTTCACTTTCAGATCGACCGTTGAACCTTTATAGGTAATATCAACTATTTTTCCAGGGATCATGCACTTTGTATTGCTCACTTCTGATTGTTTCCAAACATGCACATCTTCGGGACGTATCATCAGATGAAGTTTATCATTTGTCTTTACAGGGAGTGTTTTTTTGCAGCTAAACGCAATGGATTCAATGTCGGTATAAATACAGTGTTCATCGATGGCGTGAATTGAAATATCGAACACATTTGCTTGACCAATAAATTTAGCAACATAAAGATTGGTGGGGCTTTCATAAATATCTCTGGGCGTACCCATTTGCTCTATTTTTCCCTGATTAAACACCACAATGCGGTCAGACATCGAGAGGGCTTCTTCTTGGTCGTGTGTCACGAACACGAAGGTAATGTTTAAACGCTTTTGCAACTGCTTTAATTCATACTGCATGGATTTGCGTAGAATATAATCTAGTGAGCTCAGTGACTCATCCAAAAGAAGCACTTGCGGACGATTGATGATTGCTCTTGCGATCGCGACGCGTTGCTGTTGGCCACCGCTTAATTGTTTGATATCTCGTTTGGCATAAGATTTCAATTGTACAAGATCCAGTGACTCGTGTACACGCTGCTCAATTTCCTTAGAGTGAATTCCTTGACACCGTAATGCAAATGCCACGTTTTCAAAAACTGATAAATGAGGAAAGAGCGCATAACTTTGAAAAACCGTATGTACGTCACGTTGCTGTGGTGGTACGTCATTAACGCACTCACCATTGAGATAAATATCACCACGACAAGGTCGCTCAAATCCTGAAAGTAATCGAAGTAGGGTCGTTTTCCCACAGCCTGAAGGGCCTAGTAAGGTTAGAAATTCACCGGAATGAATCGTCAGCGAAACATCATTCAATATTTGCATGTCGCCATACGATTTACAAACATTTTTTATTTCAATCAGTGGCTTTGGCATGGTTACTTTTTTAAGAAGCGAATTATGATTATGGGTCTTTGAATCAGGCTTGTCTATCATTTCGCTTAAAAAGGCATCTTGGTCACAATCGTATTTTGTATACTACAAATTTCAGAAACGCCACCATTATTACAAATCACCCAGCCCATCTCATCCACCTTCAAAATCCCACCTTGCCACAAACAACAACCCGCAATTTTCTGTAAATCCATCACAGCATGGCGCGTACAATAGCAGCTGGAGTATTCGCCATTCCGACACACATATCGCCCCGCAGAGGAATCACAATAATGAATCCCGCCAAAACGAGAACAGCAATTGTTGCAATCGGCGTAAGTGGCGGTCTGAATGACGCCGATTAAAGCGAAGCTAATCAATGTGTTACGAACAAAAGTGAACATTATCGTGTGATCGCATTCTGTGGTTTATATGGCAAGCATAGCCCATTTTTTATAAAATTGCTTATTTTATGGTGTTGAGATATGATACCGCATATTTTTTATGCAGGAGGCGGAAAACAGAATGTACACAAAAGGAACTTCTCCAGCTCCGAAGGTTGACCGCTTAGTTTTACAGTCTTATGAAAAAGCTCCATCTGAAAAGATTATTACTTATCTAAACAGTTGTAATTGGAATCTAAGTCTTTCTCTGAAAGAGTTTAAAAAGATATTTGGTACACCATTCTGTGAGTTTGGCGGCTGTGTTCCTATGACATTATGGCCTTCACTTTTGCAAGAGCTTTATAAGAAGAATACCCAATATAATCGCCATCTTCAAAAAACACAATTGTCTAATTCTGCCCATGTTCAGAGTGAATATATTTATGCAATGAAATTCTTTGAGAAGTATCACTGCGGAGCAGAAATAGTGGGCTTGTTTTCTGACATGATAAAAAACTCATTAAACGCTCAGGCATCGCCTTCGCCATTGAAATTGAGGGAAGGCTTACCGAAATTTGCGAATGAGTCTGAGTCAGGCATACAAGATGAAGGTATTCGAATAAATTTATTTGGAACGGAACCAGATGACTATGATTTTTTTGAGTTGTCAAACCAATCCTCACCAGTATTAACAACATCTCCAGAAACAGTAAAAACAAATAGTTCATTTGAATCGCTTGACTCTCATTCCAGTAGTTCATCATCTCGTCTCCGGGACCCAGCAAGTTTACATGAATTAATACGAAACTTTCCATCAGCTGATGATACATTGCATAATAGGGCTGTTAGTGATAGTATTCCGAAAATTTTTTCAAATGCAAGTGAAGGAAAAAAGAACATGTTTCGAGTAGATGCTTCTTCTAAAGCACCACCACCTTCCAAACAATTAAATCTATATTTGAAGTCTCTTGAAACAAATGAAGAGCGTGAGAGATTTTTAAAAGAATTTAATTGGGAAATGATAACGGTTGAATCCCTGGAGGCGTTTCGCCGTATTTTCAGGGGGTTTGATGGGCTATCTCAATATTTTCCCAATGAAAAATTTGTTCTTTTGCTTGCTGATCTTTGTCGAAACAATGTCTCATATTACGAAAAAAATAAACAAAGCGATCCTGATATGGACCCCGATTCTCACATAATCTGGATTGTCGAAAAATACTTTGGACCTAAGTCAAATAAGTGGCGAGAAATAATCAACTTGTATATAGCCAGTCTGGTTGCAACCATGAAAAGTATGAGCAACACGCCAGATGATGGCGAATTTGATGGATTTTCTGTGCGACTTATGTCAGAGATACATTGGAGTTTGATTACATATGATGTAGATCAAATACGTAGTAATTTTAACAGGTTATTTGGTAACGATCTTCAGATATACACTAACTCTATTTCAGATGAGGTGCTAATTAATTGCGTATATAAACTGGAGAAGAAAGGTCCGAATGAGCTGAATAATTTTTTATATAATGATGAGTGCATAACACAAGGTAGAGCAAATGAAATCTCGGCGCTTAAGTACTCGATGGATCATCCAGAAGAAGCAGATGGATCTCCATTATCACCTGAAATGACCCAGGCAGTTGATGAGTTTTGGAATAGTAGTCACAAAAATGAAGACACGATAGTAACATTGGAATTCCCAGTATCTCATGCTCCCCTCAAACCTAGGATTCCAGCTTCAAGTCTATGTAATATACTAAATGAAGTAGATACTAAACCATCTTTCGAATCTAGTGATGAAGACTCAAATGGGATACTTAAAACAACGAATGGTGATAGCAACGCCACTTCGCAAAATGAAACTATAGAAACTTCCCCAGCATCGGTGATCGAAGTTGGAGGTGATGAACTTGGGCTGGCGGCCGGTTCGGTTGTGGTGAATGAATGGAGTACCGGTTCTGCGCATAGTTCATTGAATAAAATTAAACATAAACAAGCTCTGTCGGCTTCTTTCAATGGTTTGAACGAATCTGCTGATGGAAAAATAAGGAGAGAAGTTGTGGAAGCTAAGCATGAAGTAGTGGAAGCTAAGCATGAAGTAGGTAATGATGTTGATAGTAAGTTCGTTGAATCAAAGGGAATGACCGCTTTAGATTCGACTGATAAAAATGACGCTGATGAAAAAACTCCACTCGTTTTCGATGGAAATATAGCAATACTGGAACTCAATGTACAGTTGCGTAGCTTCGAAGTAGCTCGTTGCATCGAGTTATTAAGAACTGTTGATTTTGATCAATTTGAATCGAGTGAACACTTTGAGAATATGCTTGAGGGCCTTGGTGAGAAAGCTCTTGAATGTACTCAAGTTCTATTAGATAACGCAACGTTTATTCCTTACTTGAATAGACTTGATGCAAGTAAAGCAGAAGGTGCTACTCCTCCTTCATCAATTCTTCTAGATAAATACATTGAACAAGAAGCAAGGCAAAAAATTCGCGGTTCAAGAGAAACCCGTGTTCAACTTGTTCCCGTTCCTGCTGTTACGACCCCTGTCACTGAAGAAAAACATATTTCCACAGACGACCTGAAGGCTATTTTGAAAGGCGGTGACGCTAAATATGATAATAAAGAGCATGCAGGCTATAAAACAACCTCATGGTTATTTAATTTTTTAGGTAAGTATTTTACTTATTTTGCCGAAGCTCAAAGAAGTAAAGAAATCATAGGATTGTTGCTCTTATTAAATAACGCTATACAAGAGAACACCGTTCAAATAACGTTAACTCAAGTTAAGAAAGTACTATCTACTAACAAACCATTCTCGTTGTTCGGTGGCAAGAGTAGACGAGAAAAATTATTTGATGGTGAAGTTACAAGCAATAATACAAGTACTGATAATGTTATTGTTGAATTGGCTGAGGCTCTCAACCCGATGAGCAATTCTGTTTAGAGTAGAAAGATATGGTGGGGTGCCAATTAACTAAAAAGGTACCCCCGAGTTCAGAGCAAAAATCTCCCGTCGTTCCGAGTGTAAGCGAGGAATCTTCAGAGCGTTGCATTGTGCTAATATCGGAGATCCCTCACTTCGTTCGGGATGACGTCGGTTTTTTGTGCGTCATGTCGAGCACCCTACGTTTACTCTGTGATACTTTCACTGCAACAACTCCACCGTCTCTGCTTCAACATCCGTTCCCTCCAACTGCACCGACTCAATGCGTTGAAAACGCTGAGTAATCTTTTTCGCAGATGTATTCACTTCGTTGACATCTTGATGGGCGAGATCGATGTGTTTGGTGAGTTTGTCCATGCGTTTTTCAAAGCGTTGGAAGTCGTCTGCTAGTGATTGTAAATGCTTTTGTATGATGTGGACTTGTTTACGTGTGGCGTCATCTTTTAACACCGCTTTTGCAGTCGTCAGTACGGCCATTAAGGTACTGGGTGAAACCAACCATACTTTCAGTCGTTGTGATAACGCGATTACCTCAGGATAATTAGAATGAACTTCGGCGAAAATAGATTCAGCGGGGATAAACATGACTGCGCCATCGGTGGTTTCATTGGGGATGATGTATTTTTCAGCAATGTCTTTGATGTGCTTTTGTAAATCTTGCCGAAACTGCTGTTGCAATGCTTTACGTTCCATAGAATTTGGTTCAGTATTCATTAATTTCTGATACGTTTCTAACGGAAATTTTGCATCAATCACTAAGTTACCCGATGGTTCGGGTAAAAATAAAATGCAATCAGCACGTTTTTGATTACTGAGCGTGTATTGTAAACTGTAATGCGCACTGGGTAAGACATTTGCAATTAACGAGGCGAGTTGCACTTCACCAAATGCGCCGCGTGCTCGTTTGTCCACGAGTACATCCTGCAAACTGACGACATGTTGTGAGAGTTCCGTAATCTTTTTCTGCGCCTCATCAATGATTGCCAAGCGTTTAACAACGTCGATAAACGTGGTTGATGTTTTTTCAAATCCTTCGGTTAAGCGATGGTTGACTTGATGGGTCAGTGCTTGCAAATGATTACGAATTTCTTCAGTTAAGGATTGTAAATGCGTCGTGAGTGAGGTGGCATGTTGTTTGAAACTGTGACTCATTTGCTCGCGTACATCCACCATTTGTCGTTGAATCGTATCGACGATGAGTGGTTGATTAAGTTGTTGGCTTTGAGTGATTTTTTCGTGAATATTGTGTTGACCGGTTTGAATGAGTTGTTGTAAATCAAGATGTAATTGATGCAATTGTGTGGTGAATGATTGTTGAGATTTGTCCTGATAGTCAGTTATCATCCGTTGCATTTTACTTTGGCGACGCGCTGTGTGCCATATCAATGCGATTTGCAACATACTCAATGGCACAAATGCGAGTAGAGCGATCTGAGTTGAAGAAAATGAGAGTATATTCATGGTGAGTGCTTCGTGATGGACTTCATGATAGGGTACCTTATTGCGATGTATTTTGATAGTATCAAGGTTTATGCGCATCTTAATTTTGAGCATTACCTTGTTATAAATCCCGTCATTGCGAGACATAGATTGGTTTCTGAGCATAAGATGCATTATCATTTTGGACTATTTATAGGTTGGGCCTTGGCCCAACGAGGCTGTGAAGCGATACCTTCTTTTTGATTTTTAAACATCGGGTTAACAGATATGCCTCAAGCGCCAATCTTACAACAAATCAATACTCTTCGAGAGCTGATTCGACGATATGATCATCATTACTATGGTTTGGATGATCCATTAGTTCCGGATGTGGAATATGACCGTTGTTTTAAGCAACTCCAGGCGTTGGAATCACAATATCCAGAGTATCGATCATCTGATTCACCGACTCAGCGCGTCGGCTCACCTGTGGCGAGTGAATTAGAGCCCGTTGAGCATCATCAACCCATGCTTTCACTCAGCAATGTATTTTCTAAAGACGAATTACAGCAATTTATTCGACGAGTAGCGGATAAATTGGCTTGTGATGAAACGGAGCTATTGTTTACGTGTGAGCCAAAATTAGATGGTCTTGCTGTTAATTTAACGTATGAAAATGGCGTGTTAACGCATGCGGCAACACGCGGTGATGGGGCGGTAGGTGAAAATATTACTAATAACATCAAAACAATCAATGCTGTGCCATTAACGTTACTCACTGACAAACCACCTAAGCTGCTTGAAGTACGTGGCGAGGTTTACATGTCTAAAGCTGGTTTTGATGCGTTAAATACTACAGCACGTTTGCACGATGAAAAAACCTTTGCGAATCCTCGAAATGCCGCGGCAGGCAGTTTGCGGCAATTAAATCCTGCAATTACAGCGCAGCGACCATTGAATATTTATTGCTATGGCATTGGATATTGCGAAGGCATGGAATGGCCAGACAGTCACATGGACCAATTACATAAGTTACAAGATTTAGGTTTTAGGATCTCGCCTGAAAATCAATTGCAGCAAGGTTTATCAGGTTGCATGAGTTATTATTCAGCAATGGAGGCCAGACGCGCATCTTTAGCATTTGAAATTGATGGTGTTGTTTATAAAGTGGATAGTAGCAAATTGCAACACGAATTAGGCTATGTTTCCCGTGCACCTCGTTTTGCTTGTGCACATAAATTTCCAGCGCTTGAAGAAATGACTACTTTATTAGCGGTTGATTTTCAGGTTGGACGAACCGGTGCACTGACCCCCGTTGCACGTTTAGCGCCGGTGAGTGTCGCAGGTGTCACTGTTAGTAATGCGACGCTGCATAATATGGATGAAATTGAAAGAAAAGACATTCGTATTGGCGATGTGGTTATCATTCGGCGAGCAGGCGATGTGATTCCGGAGGTGGTGTCGGTAGTACTTGATAAACGCACTGCGGATGTTCATGTTATCCATCGACCAACTCATTGTCCTGTATGCGGCGCGGATGTGGTGAAAGAGGCGGACGAAGCCGTAGCACGTTGTACGGGCGGGTTATTCTGTAAAGCACAATTGAAACGGATGGCCTGGCATTTTGCGTCACGTAAGGCCATGGCGGTGGACGGACTGGGTCCAGCGTTGATTGATCAGCTCGTCGATTTTGGGATGTTAAACGATGTGTCTGACTTGTATGCACTGGATGCAACAACCTTAGCGCGCCTACCGCGAATGGGAGAAAAATCAGCGCAAAATATTGTGGATGCGTTAGCACAAAGCAAATCAACCACATTTCAGCGTTTTATCTATGCATTAGGGATTCGCGAAATCGGTGAGGCAAGCGCTCGTGTGTTAGCTAATCATTTCAGTGATATGCAAGCATTGCAACGTGCGACACATGAGGAATTAATGACTTTAAATGATATAGGACCTGTCGGTGCGGATTCTATTGTGCATTTTTTTGCAGAACAGCACAACGTGGATGTGATTGCCAAGCTACTTGACTTTGGAATTCACTGGCCAATTCAGCACGCTAAACGAATGGATACACATCACCCATTTTATCATAAAACGATGGTATTAACGGGTACTTTAACGAACAGCCGTGAAGAAATTAAAGCACAATTATTAGCAGTAGGCGCGCGGGTAGCGGGCAGTGTATCGGCTAAAACCGATTACGTATTAGCAGGTCGCGATGCCGGGTCTAAATTAAACAAGGCACAAGAGCTGGGTGTGCGAATTTTAGACGAAAGAGAGTTTCTTGACTTGATGGAGTCAAGTAAGTACCATTGAGCTAAAGTGTGAATTCATCAATTATGCAACAGCAATTTGTTCATCTTCATGTCCGTACTGAATTTTCAATGGTTGATGGATTAGTGCGTGTTCAGCCTTTGATGAGTGCATTATCAAAGCGTGGGATGCAAGCTGTTGCTGTCACTGATCATTGCAATTTGTTTGCGGCAGTCAAAGTCTACCAGGCCGCCATATCTGCTGGGGTTAAGCCTATCATAGGTTGTGATATTCACTATTATGATCCCGATAAACCTGATGTAGTCTATGCCATGGTTTTACTGTGTCAAAATGAAATAGGCTATCGCAATTTAACACGTTTGGTGTCTAAAGCCTATCAGGAAGGACAAGTACAAGGAAAACCTCGAGTACATCGTGATTGGATTGTTGCGCATGCGGAAGGTTTAATTGTACTGTCGGGTGGACGAATAGGTGATATAGGTCAAGCCTTATTGATCCAAGATGAAGCAAAGGCCCGACAATTAGCGCGTGATTGGTTAACCATATTTCCGGGCCGGTTTTATCTTGAAATGCATCGCACAGGACGAGTGGATGAGACCATCTATAATCAACGTGTGGTTCAACTCGCTGACGATTTAAACATTCCATTAGTTGCGACAAACGATGTGCGGTTTCTCGATGAAGATGACTTTGAAGCGCATGAAGCACGAGTATGTATTCATGAAGGCTACGCGTTAGCAGATGCACGCAGAGCAAAACTATATAGCTCTCAGCAGTATTTACGCTCAGCGGAAGAAATGCAGGCCCTGTTTCATGATTTACCTCAAGCGCTACAAAATTCAGTTGAAATCAGTAAACGCTGCACAGTGAAATTAAATCTTGGTAAACCTTATCTACCTAATTTTCCTACACCACCTGGTGTATCCGTTGAGGATCATTTATCTCATCTTGCTCAAGAAGGATTGGAAATACGATTAAAACAATTATTTCCAAATCAAGATTTGCAAACGATACGTAAAGTCTATGATCAACGATTACAAATTGAATTGGACGTGATTAACCCCATGGGATTTGCCGGTTATTTTTTAATTGTTGCTGACTTTATTCGGTGGGCAAAATCTAATGGTGTACCGGTAGGGCCAGGTCGGGGGTCAGGTGCTGGCTCACTGGTTGCTTATGCTTTATTAATTACCGATCTTGATCCTTTGCAATATGATTTACTGTTTGAACGCTTTCTGAATCCTGAGCGGGTTTCCATGCCTGACTTTGATATTGATTTTTGCATGGAAGGGCGCGACCGCGTGATTGACTACGTGGCTGAGAAATATGGCAGGCAAAGTGTGTCGCAAATCATTACATTCGGTACGATGGCAGCTAAAGCGGTGGTCAGAGACGTTGGGCGAGCACTTGGACATCCCTATGGTTTCGTGGATAAGCTCGCGAAATTAATCCCTTTTGAATTAGGCATTACCTTAGCCGATGCGCTCAAAAAAGAAGAGGAATTAGCGCGCCGTTATGCGGATGAAGAGGATGTCAAAGAATTATTTGATTTGGCGCTCAAGCTGGAAGGTATTACTCGCAATGCCGGCAAACATGCGGGAGGTGTGGTGATTGCACCTTCTGAATTAACGGATTTTACGGCAGTATATTGCGAAGAAGGATCATCGCAATTGATGAGTCAATTTGATAAAGACGATGTCGAATCAGCAGGCTTAGTAAAATTTGACTTTTTAGGTTTACGTACGCTGACCATTATTGATTGGGCCTTAGTTATTATCAATCGTGATCGATTCGCAGCTGGTTTAGAGCCCATTGATATCAATCATATTCCACTGGATGATGCCGCCAGTTTTGCGCTGTTGAAATCGTGTCAAACTACGGCCGTGTTTCAGCTTGAATCGCGGGGTATGAAGGATTTAATTCATCGCTTACAACCGGATTGTTTTGAGGATGTCATTGCTCTGGTGGCGCTATTTAGGCCAGGACCATTGCAATCGGGCATGGTGGATGATTTTATTGAGCGAAAACATGGTCATGCAAAAGTTGAATACCCTCATCCTGATTTAGAGCCCATTTTAAAACCCACTTATGGCGTAATTTTATATCAAGAGCAAGTCATGCAAATTGCGCAAGTGTTGGCGAATTATACCTTGGGCGGAGCTGATTTATTGCGCCGAGCAATGGGTAAGAAAAAACCCGAAGAAATGGCTAAACAGCGAGCAATTTTTACGGAAGGTGCGAGTGCACGTGGCGTTGATCTGCACACATCAACAACTATTTTTGATTTGATGGAAAAATTTGCGGGATATGGATTTAACAAATCTCACTCGGCAGCATATGCGTTAATTGCCTATCAGACAGCATGGTTAAAAGCGCATTATCCTGCGGCATTTATGGCCGCGGTGATGTCATCGGACATGGATAATACGGAGAAGGTGGTAGGGTTTATTCAAGAATGTGCTCACATGAACTTAACGGTATTACCACCATCGCTGAATCGCTCGGATTACCAGTTTACTGTGTTGGATGAACAAACCATTATGTATGGCCTTGGTGCAATTAAGGGTGCGGGTGAATCAGCGGTTCAGTGTTTAATGGCAGAGCGTGATCAACAGGGTCCTTTTCAGGGGTTATTTGATGTATGCCAACGATTAGACATGCGTAAAGTCAATCGGCGTATTTTAGATGCGTTGATTAAAAGTGGTAGCATGGATGATTGGGGTGTCGAACGTTCAGTCTTATCTGCTTCACTCGATCAGGCCATGCAAGTTGGTGTGAAACATCATCAAAATCAGCGCAGTGGGCAAGGCGATTTATTTGCGTTATTTGATGAGCCTGTTTCCGCAGAAATTTATGCGACGTGCCAGCCGTGGTCGATTAAAGAACGCTTGGATGGCGAGAAGGAGACGCTTGGTTTATATCTTACAGGTCATCCAAGTGATCCTTATGTCGTTGAATTCAAATCGTTTATACAGCCTATTTCAGCGCTTAATTTGGTGAAATCTAAACGAGTTACAACCTGTGGTTTAGTGACTGGTATTAAACGTATTATCACCAAACGTGGAAAAAAATTGGCAATTATTCATTTAGAGGAAGCGCAGGCTGGTCTTGATGTGGTGGCTTTCTCAGAAGTATTTGAACCACAACAAGAGCAGATTGTAGTCGGGAGTATTTTGCTAGTTGAAGGGGATATAGGTCAAGATGATTTTACGGGTGGTCTTAAGATCATGGCAAGCGCATTGTATGGTGTGTCAGATGCGCGTCTACGTTTTGCTCGATGCTTGATGTTGACCTTATCAGACGCAGACAAGTCAATTATACCGTCTTTAAAAGCGTTGTTGCAGGCGAATCGTGGGTCTTGTGTGGTACAAATTCGCTATTCTAATCCCGTGGTTAGCGCTACAATAAGCTTGGGTTTGGATTTTTGTGTTAAACCGGCGGATGATTTACTGAGTAAATTAACTGAATTAATGGACGAAAAACGAGTTGAGTTGTGTTATTGACAGCGCGTTTCCTTCTTTACAGACATGGAGAGAAGATGCCCAAAAGGCGGATGAGGGGTAGTTGATATGAAATGGGTTCGTTATATTGGTGCTCTTATTATTTTAATGTGTTGCATAAATCAAATATTGTATGCGGACAATAATAAGCAATCGTATTATCGGAGTTTTTGGAATCCTAAGTTTCATGGCAAGCGTCTAGATTATTGCTCGGCCGATAAAAAATTATGCGGTACAGAGATTGCGAATCATTATTGCCAGATATTAGGTTATGATACATCATCAAAAGCGACCATTGCTTATAATGTCGGAGTAACAAATTACTTAAATGCTTGCACAGGTTGCAAAGGATGGCAGTGTAATGGATTTACAACCATTAATTGTGTGGCAAGAACGCGCCATATTCCTGCTAAAGATTATTATTTCCGTTCAAGGACCTTTGTTTATCCGCGTTTTGAACATTATCGTATCGATTGGTGTTACCGCAATGGCCAAGGTTGCGGTAAACGAGCTGCCTTTTCATTTTGTCGTCGCATGGGATATGAACGCGAACTGGGTTACAAGCAAGATACACAAATTGAAGCCACACGTGCCTTGGGCAACCATCGCTTGTGTTTCGGTGAAGCTTGCCGTGGGTTTAAACAGATTACGTGCTATCGGTAGGAAATCGCCATAATCGTGTTCCATTCATCCTGACTGGCTCTCTCCTTTTGTTTGCTCTGCGTAGATACCAGGCACCCATGTCTTAAGTAATATTTTTACCATAAAACGTATCATAGTGTGTTGGATTTTTACCGAAAATAAGCAATCGAAGTTGTTTTTCAATTTCAAGAATTACAAAAAACACGATACCTAAGATGACAATCAGTACTCCATCAAACAAGGGAATTGATTTTGTGGAGAATATTTGTTGTAAAAGTGGGATATACGTCATAGCAAATTGTGCCGTTGTTAAAATAATGACCGATAGCCATATGACTTTGGTTCCTTTGACGGCTTTCCAAGTCAATGATGTACCATACATGTTGCGGATGAAAAATAAATGGAAAACTTCCATAACAACCAATGTATTAAGAGCGATGGTGCGAGCGAGCTCAATTGAATAATGACGATTAATTGCATAGAAATAAATAGCAAAAACGCCACAGACAAAAAGAACAGAAACCAGAATAATATGCCACACTAAAACACCAGTCAGTAGTGGCTGATCACGGGGTCGAGGCGGCCGTTGCATGGTGCTTTCTTCCGTCGGCTCAAAAGCTAGCGTTATGCCCAAGGTAATCGTAGTAATCAGGTTTATCCATAAAATTTGAATGGGTGTGACTGGAAGATTCATGCCGAAAAGTAATGCTACTATAATAGTTATTGTCTCACCTGCATTAGTAGGTAAAGTCCAGCTAATCACCTTTTTGAGATTGTCATAAACGGTTCGGCCTTCACGCACCGCCGCTTCTATCGAGGTAAAGTTATCATCCGTTAATATTAAATCAGCAGCTTCTTTGGCCACCTCACTGCCTTTTTTACCCATCGCGATCCCTGCATCTGCTCGTTTCAGAGCAGGCGCGTCATTAACGCCATCACCCGTCATTGCAACGGTCATCCCATGAGATTGTAATGCCATAACCAGTCTAAGCTTATGCAGAGGACTTGTGCGAGCAAAAATATCAGTCGCCAATACGGCTATTTTGAGCGATTCATCATTCATTTTATCCAAATCAGCACCCGTCAGAACCGTGTCCGTATTTTTAAGCCCTATTTGCTGACCAATGGCAAGCGCTGTACTGGCATGATCGCCAGTTATCATTTTCACCTGGATACCTGCTTTATGACATTGGGCAACGGATGTCATGGCTTCAGGCCGAGGTGGGTCAATCAATCCTACTATACCAAGTAAAATTAGATCATGTTCCACGTCAGTCAATGCTAGAACAGTATGATTAGAATGGATTGATCGCGCGGCAAAAGCCAAAACACGCTGGCCTTTAGCTGCAATGGCCTCAATTTGCTCCAGCCAATATTTTTTGTTTAATGGCTCTAACTTACCATCACTCTGTTGTTCCCGACACATCGTTAAAATTTGTTCTGGCGCACCTTTAACAAAAATGAATGCTTTATTTAAATGATTGTGATGTAAGGTTGCCATAAATCGATGTCGTGTATCAAACGGGATTGTATCGGTGCGTGTCCATGCGTTTCTTTCTTCTTGCAAAACGAGATCTGCTTTTCCTGCAAACGCCAATAGCGCGCCTTCCATAGGGTCTCCCTCCATAACCCAATGGCCGTCGTGCTTATGAAGAGAGGCATCATTGCAGAGAATGGCTGCTCGTGCGAGTTCTAGTAGCGGTGGGTGTTCGTTACTGTCAATACGTCGCTCTTTCAATACGATTTCGCTCACTGGTTCATACCCTGCGCCCTTTAATATAAACTGGTGAGCACTGGTCACAACTGACGCCACAGACATTTCGTTGAGTGTCAGCGTGCCTGTTTTATCAGTGCATATCACTGAAACCGAGCCGAGTGTTTCAATCGTAGGTAAATAACGCACAATCGCATGCCGACGCGCCATCGCTTGCACCCCGATGGCTAACGTGATGGAAAAAACCGCAGGAAGTCCTTCAGGAATAGCCGCAACAGATAAACTGACGACGACCATGAATAACTCGCTGAAGTCGTGGTGCTGTACAAAATAGCCATAAGCAAGAAGCATTGCTGCCATGAGCAATATCAGTAGGGTGAGCCATTTTCCAAATAACGCCATCTGTGTGACCAGCGGTGTAGTGAGCAGGGTTACCTGCGATAACAAACCACTGATGCGACCAATTTGTGTTGATTTTCCCGTTTCTACTACAACACCGATACCTTGACCATTGGTGACCAACGTGCCGTTATATGCCATACAACTGCGCTCACTAAGAGCGGCATTCTTAATCACTGGCGTTATGTTTTTTTCAACAGGAACAGATTCACCGGTGAGAATAGCTTCCTGGATAGTGAGTCCATGGGTTTTTAGTAAACGCATATCAGCAGGAACTTTGTCTCCGGCTTCCAATAAAACAACGTCACCCGGTACAAGCGATTCTCCGGCGATACTGTGGCACTCTCCGTTACGTAGTACTTTTGCAGTGGTATAGAGCATCTTGCGAATAGCTTCTAAAGCTTTTTCTGCTTTTCTTTCCTGAATGAAACCGATAATCGCATTAATAATCACAACCGCTAAAATAACAAAGGTATCCGTCAGATGTTGCAATAGCACCGTAATGAAAGCAGCACCCAGCAATACATAAATTAGGATATTATGAAATTGCAATAAAAAACGGAGCAATACGCTCTTTTTTTGGGGCTCTGGTAATCGGTTAAAACCATAAACGCCTAATCTTTCTTGAGCATTCTCCTCACTTAATCCTGTTTCGGTTGTTTTCAAAATGCTTATTATTGAGGCGGTGGGTTGGTCGTGCCAAGAGTGCGTTATAAGAGCATCTTCTTTCTCTGTCATGTTATTTCCTCGTATTAATATGCCTTGACAGGAGAAACCAATCCTTGTGGTTTTAATGCTAACAATGAACAATCAATTTTCTGCAGGATGTTTTCAGCAGTATTACCAATAATGAAACCTGATATTCCTGTACGTGCTACTGTTCCCATGATTAAAATATCAATTTTTGTTTCGTCTTGAACCCCACGACTTACAAATAAAATGTTGTGAAATTGTTGCATAATAAGTTCCTCCTTGATTTAAAAGTAAACCTTCGAAGACGAATGAGATAGTCTCGCTAACAACAGGGTCTCTTAATAGTTACGAGATACTTTTTTTAAAACTAAAAATCCTGCTAGACCAGCGGTAAAGGAACCAAGTACCACACCGATTTTCACTAAGGGCATTAAGTTGAGATGGCTCTGTTGATAAGCTAATGATCCAATAAACAAGCTCATGGTAAAACCCACACCACAAATTAACGCAATACCATATACTTGCTTTAGATTAATATGATCATCTTTAAGAAGTTGTTTAAATTTAACAAAATAACTTAACGGTAAAAAAATACCGATTTGCTTACCAAAAAATAAACCAAAGGCTATACCTAACACAATAGGATGAGCAAACATCGATGCATCCAGACCGATAAAGGTTACACCTGCGTTTGCAAAGGCGAAAACGGGAAGAATTAAGAACACGATCCAATGGTGCAGCCCATCTTCCAGACGAGTCAACATGGATGTTTTGCCTTCATCCGGGATCGTCATCGCAATCAGGATGCCAGCCAATGTTGCATGAACACCTGATTTCAACACAGCAACCCACAAGGCTATACCAAACAACATGAAGACTGAAACACGACGGCATTTAAAATAATTTAAGCCAATTAAAACCATGGTCAATAATAAAGCCAGTGCAAGAGAAACAAGAGATAATGATTTTGTATAAAAAATTGCAATAATCACAATGGCCGCAATATCATCAAAAATAGCAATGGCGGTTATTAGAATTTTAAAGGAAAGCGGTACGCGTGAACCTAATAGAGACACAATACCTAACGTAAAAGCGATGTCGGTGGCAGTGGGTATTGCCCATCCCTGCAAATAAACTGGGTTGCGGAAATTAAAAAATATGAATATTAAGGCAGGAACCAGGAGACCGCTTAATGCCGTAATCGCTGGAGTCATGAGGCTGGTTTTATTGCTCAGAACACCGCGCTTGATTTCTCGTTTAATTTCAAGGCCAATGAGCATGAAATAAATGGCCATTAAACCATCATTGATCCATAAAATGAGTGGTTTTTTTATGAGAAAATGATCAATGCCAACACTTGCCTTCATTTGTAAGAAATAGTTATAAGCATCACGGTAAGGGGAGTTGGCTACGATTAAGGCAAGTACTGCGGCGATAAATAGTAACAACCCCCCAAGTGTTTCCAAGCTATAAAAAGAATTCGACTTGCTCAATTGAGTTCCTCGATATTTGTTATACCGTTAATTTCATTAACGTGTTGGGCGGTATGTACCTTGTCATGTATAGACATTATTTGTTCGGAAGCGTTTTTTTCTCTAATGGCTCCCTATTCATGCGCTATATCCTTATCTTTCATGGTCAAAAGTGACTAAAATATTAAAGCGTTACGGTTAATTAAGTCATCCTCAGCCAATTTATTCGTCAATTCATAGTAACTATTAATATACTATAATTGATACTTATGCCAATAATAAGATAGAGAAAACACGGTAAACGCATCTAAATTTGACCAATCACTTTAGCTACACATGTAAAGAGAATCCCGGCCGACCCTCTCTTACGTGCTATCGGTAGAAAATCGCCATAATCGTGTTCCATTCATCTTGACTGACTGGCGTGATCGACAGCCGATTGCCTTTTCGTAATAGCTGCATGTTGGCTAGTGATGGGTAATGCTTAAGTGTTTCCAATGGAATTATCTGCGGAAATTTTTGGACAAATCGCACATCCACCATGTACCAACGTGGATTTTCTGGTGTGCTTTTACTGTCTGGATGCTTACTGGTTGGATCAAAGGCAGTAAAATCAGGGTAAGCTTCACTCACCACTTCGGCAACACCAACGATACCGGGTGGTTTGCAGTTTGAGTGATAGAAAAATACACGATCATGTATCCGCATAGCATCTCGCATGTAATTGCGAGCCTGGTAATTACGAACGCCATCCCAATAAAATGTTTGATTCGGTGAGTTGTATAAGTCATCGATACTAAAACACGATGGCTCTGACTTCATAAGCCAATAATTGCAGGGCTTATTATTCGCGTTAGATTTATTGTTGAATTCGGTCATTTTGTTTGCCTTTTTTATGATCTGGGCTTAAATTGAATTGCGTATTTCGGAACATCCGAACGGCGAAAACGGTTTTATTCGAACAGAGATTACGGAAGTATTCGAACGCGGAATACGCAACATTCGAACAGCGCAACAACTCACGTAGGGATTATCATTTAAACCTGAATAGTCTGTAAAGGTTTTTGTTTTTTCCGTAGGGATTCTCCTTTAGTAGAAAGGATGAATGCCATAGAAGATCCTGATGCAACTGTGTTTTCTGGATATCGATTTGTGAGTACATAAACTGACTTTAAAGTTTATCCGGATATCGATAAGGCTAATTGTTCTAAGCTTTGCCAGATTGAGCCGGGTTGGTCTGATTTGAGTTGTTCATCGAGTTGCTGGCAACGCAGTAATAATTGATATAGCTTTGGTAGTGTAAATCGTTTAAGTGCCATGTCATATAGGCGAGCGCGTTGTGGCCAAATTTTTAATTGCGTACAGGCTGCTGCGAGCGTGATGGATTGATTGAGTAATTGTGATAATTGAATCAATTGCCGAATTTCTTGACTTAATAACCAAAGAATGAGAGTTGGTTCGGCTTGATGCTGGTGTTCTTGTCGCAAAAAATGGATGGCTTTCGCGGCATCAGCAGCCAAACAGGCATCGGCTAGATCGTACAAGGAATAATTACATTGATCGATAAGATGGTCTCTGACCGTTTGTGCTGTGCAAACGTGTTCAGGTTGATGAATTAAACTCAATTTTTCGATTAATTGTGCGCAAGCCAGCATATTTTGTTGGCCATATTGATGAATTAATGCGGGTACTTGTGGTTCATGGCGAATTGATTTACGCTGCAATTCGACGGTAATCCATTGTTGTAATGCCGACGATGATAAAGGAATAGCTTGGATAACGGCTGCCTGCTGGTGATTTGCGATCCATGATAGCTGTTTGGCGGGAATGTGCATGGCCCGAATTATAATCAGGCATTGTGGATTTGGATTATTAAGATACGTTTGAATGTTTGTTTTCCCCGCGGCATCCAATGTTTTTTTTTCATAACGCAAATCTAATAGCACAAATGGTGCAAAAAGTGAAAAACTATTGGCATCCTGAAAAGATTGCTCCCAATCATCGGCTTGGCTAATCTGGACTATTTTTTCATCTGACTCGCCTTTTGATCGCCAGGCTTGTTTTATCTTCAGTAACGCTTCGTTTATTAAATACTGGTCCTGACCACATAAGACGTAAAGCGACGCGATTTCTTTACGCAGATGAGCATCTAATGCCACATGTTTGAGTATCATCGGACTTGGTTTCCTATGCGATCTAATATTTGAATCACTGCATCGCGACGCATTTCGCGTTTCAAAATCAGTTCTTCATCGTTAGAACCTAAAATACGATTACTGTTGACGGTTAATTGGCGAGTGACGATGGCCTTTGTGGGCGGCATAATTTCCTGTCCATTGGCACGTTGTAATTTATAACGAACGGAATATATTAACTGATACTGACGAGGCGTTGTACTTGAGCTGACGCTGGTGATTTGTTGTCGCTCAATGTCTTGTTCGATAATAAGCCAATAGTGTGCCCCGGCCACGTTGGTGCATACGCGAATATGATAGGCCTCAAGTTGTTCTTTTAACAAGGGCTCTAAATCGCGGTTGGCATTTTGAATAATAATGGCGACGTCGTTTAACCAAGGCGGCATATCAGCCATACCACGCAAATGAAAACCACAACTTGTTAGTAGGAGAGTTATCAGTAAAATGCTGTGTCGGATAAAACGCATGAGTTTTACCCGTTAACAACTAAATTAATCAAATGACGATGCGCTACGACGATTGATTTGATAATGGTTCTACCGGTTAAAAACGCAGCGGCATGTTCTTTGGCCATCTGAATGAGTGTTTCTTCAGGCGTTTCCACAGAGCTGGTAAATTCAGCCCGTAATTTTCCATTAATTTGTACGACAAAATCAACTTCATCTGTTTTAAGTGCACTTTTATCTACTTTAGGCCATGCTGCATCGATGATTGCCTTTTGAAAGCCGAGTTGCTGCCAGAGTACATGACAAATGTGTGGCGTAATGGGAGCCAATAAACGTAGCAACAAACTAAATCCTGAATGTAAGAAATAATTGTCTTGATCCGTTTTTAATTCATACGCGGTCAGCTCATTAAATAATTTCATACAACCCGATACGACGGTATTAAATTGTTGGCGTTCATAATCATTGGTTGCTTGCAATAAAATTTGATGTACAGCTAAGCGCGCCTTTTTCAGACGACTTTCACATTGTTGCCATTGAATCGTATGATTGCCATCACTCGATGGCTCATTCAGATCATTAAATAGCGTATGATGTTGATGTGCGAATGCCCAAAGCCGTTTCAAAAATCGATGTGATCCTTCGACACCGGAATCAGACCATTCTAACGATTGCTCAGGAGGTGCTGCGAACATAACGAACAATCGTGCTGTATCCGCACCGTAAGTATCGATTAAGTGATTGGGGTCCACAATATTGCCCAATGATTTTGACATTTTGTGCCCATCGCGTAGCACCATCCCTTGGCTTAGTAAGGCTTTAAATGGTTCATCGGAATTGACCAGGCCTTCATCACGCATTAATTTATGAAAAAAACGGGCATAAAGTAAATGCATGACCGCATGTTCAATTCCACCAATATATTGATCAACAGGTGTCCAGTATTTGGCTCGATCATCCAGCATGGCGTTGGCTTGGCCTTTGCATGCAAAGCGCGCATAGTACCATGATGATTCAATAAACGTGTCGAATGTGTCGGACTCGCGCAATGCATCTTGTCCGCATTTTGGACAGGTGGTGTGTAAGAAATCATGACACTGTGCCAGGGGTGAGCCGCTACCAGTTAATTCGACATTGGCAGGTAATTTAACAGGTAAATCAGATTCTGGCACAGGTACAATACCACACACGTCGCAAGTAATCATGGGGATAGGAGCACCCCAATATCGTTGCCTTGAAACCCCCCAATCACGCAGACGGTAATTAATCGTCGCTTTCCCTGAGTCTTGTGTTTCAAGATGAGCCGTGATTTTTCGTTTAGCATCCGCTGAAGAAAGCCCGTCAAATTCCCCTGAATGAATCAGGACCCCTTCGCCAGTATAAGCCGATTTAGCGAAGTCGTGTGCATTTTCTTTGGCAGGTTTAATGACGTCTTTCAAGGGTAAATCATACTTTTTTGCAAATTCCCAATCGCGCTGATCATGGGCCGGTACAGACATGACCGCACCTGAACCGTATTGCATTAAGACAAAGTTAGCAATCCAAACGGGGATTTCTTCACCACTAATGGGGTGAATGGCTTTTAAACCCGTATCAATACCACGTTTTTCCATGGTCGCAATTTCAGCCTCAACCATACGTACGCCCTGACAACTTTCGATAAAAGCGCTAATTTCCAAATTATCTTTTGCTGCTTGTTTAGCCAACGGATGATCCGGCGCAACTGCCAAATACGTTGCGCCCATTAATGTATCGGGACGTGTCGTGTAGATTTTAAGGCGTTTTGGAAATTCATTCACTTTAAAAAAGATTTCACTGCCTTCGGAGCGGCCAATCCAATTACGCTGCATTTGTTTAACTTGAGCTGGCCAACCGTCTAAAGTATCCAGGCCTTGTAGCAATTCATCAGCATACGCTGTAATTTTAATAAACCATTGAGAAATTTCTTTCCGTTCAACCAGTGCTCCCGATCGCCAACCGCGACCGTCCACCACTTGTTCGTTCGCTAAAACCGTCTGATCAACAGGATCCCAATTAACCACAGCATTTTTTTTATAAACTAGGCCGCGTTCAAATAATTTAATAAAAAACCATTGCTCCCAGCGGTAATAACATGGATCACAAGTTGTGACTTCTCGTCGCCAATCATAAGCATTGCCTAAACGAAGAAATTGGGCTTTCATTGCTGCAATGTTTTGTTTAGTCCATTCAGCAGGAGGTATACCATGTTTAATGGCGGCGTTTTCAGCCGGCAAACCAAAAGCATCCCAGCCGATGGGCTGTAAAACGTTTTTTCCTAAAGCGCGCTGATAGCGTGCAATGACATCGCCTAAGGTATAGTTACGAACGTGCCCCATATGAAGTGATCCACTGGGGTAGGGGAACATGGACAGGCAATAGAACTTTTCTTTATTTAAGTCCTCTTGAACATTAAATGAATGTTTCTTTTGCCAGTACTGCTGGGCCTGCTCTTCAACGTCTTGAGGTATATAACTAATATTCATAACTCGTGATCAAAGTTGGGTCGATTGATAAGGATAACGCCTCTTTTTAAAGAACGCAATCAAGGCAATAATGAAGCTTAAATAAACTATCGGCCGATCACCCCATCTAACCCACGGTGATGTACCTGTAGCAGGATGAATGATGCCTTCAAGTAAACTTGAGCTAAATGCAGGCAATGAGTCAGTAATGTGGCCGGTGTTGTCGATAATCGCTGAAAGACCATCATTATTGGAGACAATTTGGTAGCGCCCTACTTGTAATGAGAGGGTTTGTGCCATTTGTAATTGTTGATACATCGCAAGCGAGTGACCAAACCAACCATCATCGCTGATTGACACAATCCAGTTAGCTTGAGGTAATTGTCGACGAAGTAATTCAGGATAGGCGAGTTCGTAACAGATGAGCGCAGCAATGGGATAACCTTGTGCTGTAATTAAGGGTTGGTGAGCTCCGCCGGCTTGCATGGCTTCCACGGGCAATTGTAGCCAAGACATGATCGCTTGGAATGGTTTGGGAATAAATTCACCAAATGGAACTAAGTGTTGTTTGAGGTAAGAGCCATGACCGAAACCTAGGGTGCTGACCGTATTATAATAATTCATTTCGGTAGGAGATGTCGCTTTAGGAATGCCGAATATAAGCGTACTGTTTGCGCGTTTAGCACGTTGATCAATATCAGTTAAAAATTCATGGACATAGGTTGCAGGAATGGGAATTGCTGATTCGGGCATAACAATGATTTGTTTTTTACCGATTAGCGCGTCAATACCGTGCTGATAGCGCTCTAATAACTGCCAAAATAAGGTTTCATCCCACTTATCTCGCATGGATAAATTGGCTTGGATGACACCCACAGAAAGTGTTTTCGGTTTAATGGTGGTCCAGGGCACGTTGCTTAAATAACCGGGAATTAATAATAGGCCGACAAAGGCAGTAAGCCACATCAACTTTATTTTGTAACGATTGATTTGAATTGCATTGATTAAACACGTTGCAGCAAAACAGGCAATAAAGCCAACGCCATAAACGCCAATGATCGGGAGCAGTGATCGTAGCGGTGTATCAATTTGGCTGAATCCAAGTAAAAGCCAGGGAAATCCAGTAAAACAAGTTGAGCGTAAAAATTCACCAATACACCACAATGCGCTAAATAAAAAACATGATCCTAGCGTCTGTTGAGCATGCGATTTCGCTTGTTCTGGTGTATTTGACAAGAGTGCTACCAGAGGGCGGCTTTTGAATGGTATATAAAATCGTAATGTGCTGTTGCTGATGAGGTTATATAAGACAGCAATAAATGCAGTAAATAGGGCTAGATAGGCGATAAATACACTGGTAATCAACCCTGAAAGTAAGGCATTAAGATGACCATAGGCATGAATACTGACATAAATCCAAGACACCCCTAAGCTCATGAAACCAAGACCAAACGTAAAACCAATGAATACAGCTTGTTTTAATGATTTATGTTGTAATTCAGCATATAAAAGCCCAACGCCTAAAATCGCTAAACCTGGAAAATGGAAGGGTGCAAAGCCAAATGGCAGAAGCAGGCCTGCAAAGAGCATTCGTAACAGACAGGCTTGACGTGTTGAAGATAAAGCAAAACGGGTTGTTATGGTGCTAATCATATGTGACGTACGAGTAGGGCATTGCTTGGCGTGATTCTATTGCTGAATAACCATAAAGTCAATTTTAAGTCTCTTCCAATCAGGGCAAGATCATATCAAAAAGATACCATTACGAGACATCTCCTGAATATGGCATTGTGGCGATGACGGATCTTCGTCATTAGTGATGACGGATGTGATTTAAATAAAATCAATATGATTGTATTGTGGTCTATAATATAAAGTACGATAGCCAAATACTATCTTATTTTTATGATATTTCCTGAACGGTATTATTGGGATGATGCGCAACAAGTTGTGGTGTATTACGATAATGATTCGTCAGGAACGCTTTGTCCCGAACGAATTACCACAGGTCGCCCTTTTGAGCATCAAGTTGTCCAACATACTGGGAAAAGCAAACGGACTATTGTATTAAATAGCTGGGATTCATTACAGTTAAAAAGTCCTAAATTTATACAGAACATTCATGCTTTATTGCAAAATGGATTTAGTGTTTTGCAGGTTGATGGGCAAAAAATACGTCCAATATTGCATTTAGCGCACATCAATCCTCATCCTCAAGCATTGTTTAATTTACATGATGTTCATCAATTATTGGCAGATCATCAACCACGTATTTCATTTGATCAAGCATTTATCCTTGATTACTTTCAGTGCCATACATTTTCCATGGATTCTAAATTAAGTACTGAAAAACGTATCGCGCATTATTGTGTTGAGGATGTCGAGAAAATTTTATTTTACGCCGATCTTGAGCGTTGTCATATTAGTCCTGAAAATAGGAGGTTACTTGCACAACATAAAATATTATTTGTAAATCTCAGTGATATGTTGAGTATTGAGAGTATTGATGCACTATTGCCCTATGCACAATCTATTTTGCTCCATGATGAAGAGCATGACCAACATGCCGTAACTATTCAGCAAAAAATACAATGTCTCTTGCGATACATTGCAGATGATAAACTATATGGCATCACACTAAACTACCATACGATCCAACAGTTGACCGACTATATAGCTGAACTTTCTCGAGAAAATCAGTCCATGCCTGTGCCAACAAGGTTACAACAACTACGTGCGGAGCTTTTTTCCAGTGATGTATTTTTAATGCAAGGGCAGGCAAAATTACTCACACTAGATTGTGAAATGCTACCAAACCAGCTATTAACAAAATATTCGCAGTTAAAGTCATTAAAGATTTTGCGATCAAGCGCATCTGCTGCCTCAATCCTAAGAGCCAATATAGGACTACTTGATCTTACACTACAACTTAACGAGGAATTCTCGATTGACTATCCCTTACAGCTCACCCAGCTTATTAATTTATCGTTGGAATCAACCAACAACTCAATGGATACAGCATGTTATGCACCATCATTTGCTAATTTTTTAGCATCGACACCCAAGTTAAAACGATTGAAATTACGAGGGTTGAATTTAGTTGATGTTGAACATATTACATCGGGCCCTTTTGATAAATTAAGTGTAATTATTTTAAGTTATACGCGTCTTAAAGCCGAACTACTTCATGACATGTTGCGTAAATCAATACATATCGAAGCGATGTTCATTCATGATTGTCATATCATAGGTGAATTGCAGCCAATCACATCATGTGGTTTGAAAAAATTAATTATTGAGAATAATGCACTGACCTTTGAACCAGCGAATAATTTATACCCATTCATTGCAGCCTGTTCCCAACTAGAACTACTCACTCTTGAATACCCTTACTGGGATGAACCACTTCCTGAATTAAATATGACGAATTTACAACGAGTTGTTATTCGCGGTGGGTATGTATCTTATCAAAATATCGCTCAATTGCTGAAAGCTTCACCTCATTTAAGCATGATTCAATTTGATGGTGCGACTTATGCAGAACATGACGAGCAAGAAATTGATGAATTGCGACAAAATATATCGAACGCTTGCAATATGATTGAATATGAAATTAATCACCAGATTATGATGATTTTACCTTGTCGAACAATGCCTGAAAAATTACTCAATCGCGCTGATTCGATACATCTTTTAAATGAATTTCCTAGAGTGGAATCACTGGTTATAGCTGCATTTTTATTGCCTAAACTGCCTTTGACCACTGTGCATACCTTAACGAGCATTTATATTTACGGTTTTCCTGACATGCAAGAAGCATTGATCAATTCTAAACGAGTTGAATCGATTGCAAACGATGCACTTGATTTGAGTGACTTAGAACGTATTAAAATAGTCGATTATTTAAATGAACACGATTCGTTACTTAGTGCGAACGCACTTGCGACTGTTCTGGCCACTCGAGTTAGAGAGGTAACCTTACACGCGTGTTTTTTAACAGGCAACCTGCATGTTAAAACAAATCGTTCATTAGTGAAAATTGATTTAAGTGACTCTATCTTATCGTTTGAGAATTTAAAAGCATTACATCGTTTGAATAAACACCTAAAAATTGATTTAAGCAACTGTTGTATCGTGTCCGCTGAATCAGCTCACGTCAAGCAATTTATTACACAAAATAAAATTAATTTCCAATGGGTCATCTATCAAGAATACAAAGTTATCAATGCATTTCCGAATTCAAAATTGAGGCTTGAACAGTGGGCATATGATCAGGGATATGATCCCAAAACGCGTTATTACTTCAAAGAAGAATTACATGAGCTCAATGAGGCCATACACGATGGTCAATCTGTATCTGCACCTGCGCCAGTTGAGGTGAATGGACCTGCGTTTACACCTTATCAACCTGAATCAAGTAGTGAGATTGTTTTAGATGATAACACCTGGTCTCAGGCCTTATTGATTCATCGATTGAGTGCTTATTTACGTCTTAAATACCCCGATGATCAAAGTGTGGTGGAGCTTATCAGACGACTCAATGAAGGAATTTGCGCAGCAATTTCACAATTTTATGCAGCAACAGTTTCTCAGGGGACATTAGATCAGGGATTAACATTATGGAGCCACAAATTACAAGCATTTTATGCATGGGATGCATTGATATTACCCAACGAAGACTCATTGATCGGGCGCGCGCTCGAACAATTGTGGTTTTTTACTTATGAATATTATGTGCAGTTAAAATCATTCACCACCCACGTGGTTGTGGTGCCTTCTGTAGATGAGTTACTGAAGGCTTCTATCGCGCAAACGTTATATTTGGCTAATTCTTGGCATCAAATACTGCTGTTACATAAAGATAATCGTTGGTTGATATTTGATCCCAATTATAAAAAAGGTGTGGCGATTAGCTTTTGCGTTGGTCAAGAAAAATTAATTGCTGACGAAATATATCGTATTTTGGGTCATGGATTAACTATTCACAGCGATCAACTATTACAGTTTGATTATCACTGGGATGCAATTTCTGATTGGGATCTGTTGCGTTTTTTTGATGAAGGTGGTTTTTCTAGCTTACTCAATTCACCTCGTCATCATCAGATTTTTAGTCAATTCAATGCAGCGCAACGATCAATAGACGCTTTAGAAGGTATCTTTTTTATTTCAAACAATAATAAACCATTTTGGTTTTTAGGCATGCACCGAGCACTTGATGATACATTGCCCTGGTTGGAGCGTTATTATCAATTAAATTCCTCGGCATGCATGCAAAAATTAAAAACTGGGTTTAAATTATTAAATAAAGATGATTGTAAGTTTGTAGCACGTTGTATACCACGCAGATGGAGGCAGCACGGGCTTGGCGAATGGATTATTCGACACATCGGTACATTGCAATTTTCTTCTGTTCATCGAACACCTACCTTATCTATTGCTGCACCTTCAACTCCTCAAGTATTGGATGATAGATTACCCGATGTTGCACCATCACCTTCGACAGTTATCGATTTTCCAGTTGAAAAAGTTCAGGACGTCTATGCTCAGGTCTTGCAAGAGGATGTCACGCCATTTTTATTAGAAGTTAGTTTAAGTATACCTACTGCGCGCATGACGCAGGAGAATAATCAATTTTTAGTGAAAAAAACATCACATCTCAGTGTGCCTGATCGTTTAGATCAATTTGATTTAGTTGTACTGCAATCAGAAGGTCAGAATACTTTGCTACGATTTACTGATGAGAAAATGTTAGTTAATTACCTTCATCACTTGCAACAAGTCCCTCAAGCAAAAACGCGTGGCTTATTTGTGATTAATTGCATGCAAGATTTGGAGAGTTTAACAAACAGTTTGATTATTGATGATCATAATCTATGTCATATACAACATGGTCCATCAGGACCACTATATACGTTTTTAAATCGCTATAAACAGGGTAATCCAATCATTGTCGTGAATTGGTCTAATTTCACCCTAAAGCAAATGGTACAAGCGAATCAGTTGCTTGATGACACTCGAAAAACCGATAGTATGCTCGTGCCAGAGCGCGCGCTGATCATCAGTCTTTCATCAAATCCACATTTGGGTCGCGATATGACGTCGCGACATCACGATGAAATCATCGTACCTAAAACGCTCATCATTCCGACTGTTTCTTGGCCTGAGTTAACGGGAGATATGTCGAATGTTCAACATGTGATTATTGATTTTTATCAAGATGCTAATTGGCAACCCTATTTGTTTGGCAGTTATAAATTAACTGCCAATGTCATGACCTTTATTCCAGGTACATTATGGTTAGCATTAAAAAATAAGCCAGAAGCACTGCATATTACGTTTAAAAATGCACCCATGCATAGGGATGATTTTCGTTATACCATTTATAGCTTAATCAACGAAGGAAAGTTATCGTATCAAGGACAAACTCTGTATTTGCCTAAACAAATTCATATCACAGCGACACAGGGCTTTTCCTTTGCATTGGAACCAATACGACCATTGCTAGTCCGTGGTTATGCTCATGATTATGAAGCAGCACTTAATCCTGAATCGTTATCTGACTTTTTCGCTCAATATGGATATCAACAAGCGGTATCTGCTGCATCAAAAAATACATTAACAACACTACCTGGATTGATTGAAGCGCATCGTAATCAAAGTCTTAAAGTATATTTGACCAAAAATCTCGCTACCGCATCTTGGGCAAAATTATTGAATGAAGCACAACGCTGCCATTGCCAGCTCATGATCACACTCGCCAATAATACGGATGTACCAAGCAAACTTCAATCACTAGTTTGTGATGAAGAAACTATAATTGAACCTCATCTCGACTCAAGTCCAGCGCGATTAATTGTGAGTAATGATTTAGAGATGGCAGAGCGCGATATTGGTTTTGAATCGCTGAAAATTGTTGATGTGTCTGAATTACGAAAAAGCAATATTTTTTATCGATTGAATACTTTCGTGCAAGACCAGGAATTGATATTTAATGAGCGTAATAACTCGATTTGGCAAGCCGTTTTAAAGGGCGAAACGGTCGTGCTAAAGGGGCGATTTTCTCAAGAACTTGCAAGTGTTCTGGTGCCATTATTTAAACCAAATGGTGGGCTTTATTATAATGGGACATTGCTAAAACCCAAAGGTAAATTGATTATATTAACGCAAGATGCGAGCTTGTTTAATTACGTTAAGACTAGAGAGAATCGGCTATATACATTTGAAGATCGTCTTGCTTTATTTTCAGATGAATTTAAAACTTATGCCAAAACACATCAAAAAAAAATAGCTGATTATTCACTTAATCAATTAAATACTCTGCGTCAATATTTTCCTTATCCGCACGATCCTAATGAGCCCTGGCTACCACTACATAGTTTGCCACCCAATCGCCCTGATATGTCGTTTGATGATTTAAGTGAAACGGCAGCAAAGAATTTCTATGAAGGACGATTAAAACAAATTTTTACAGCGTTTAGACGAATGGCCATCGTGTTTTTATCAGGTAAAACAGGTGATGGTAAAAGTAGTTTTATGCATGAATTAAATCACGATATAACAAGTCAAACAACCGTTTTTTTTGGTGATCTCAAAGCATGGGCAACCGCGACAAATGCGGATAAAATGTTAATTTTATTTATTGATGAAGCCAATCTTAGTCATACGGATTGGTCGATCTTTGAAACACTCTTTAACAATCCACCGTTTATTATTATTGATGGTCATTATTATCCGTTATCTGATCACCATTATGTTGTTTTTGCAGGTAATCCACTGTCTTATAAAGGCACGAGAAATCTACCACGTTTATTGAGTGAGCATGCCAATGTTGTGACGTTTGGCGCAATGAGTAATGCCTATTTATTTCAAAAAGTACTTAAGCCATTGATTGGTGATCATCATGATATCGGTAAACTTTTTCTAAAGGTATTTGTATGTATAAAATCGATTGATGAACACTCAATTTCAGCACGTGAATTACAAATGATGGGGTTCTTATTTCAAGCCAGAATAAAACCTTTGGATGATATGATGCGTGCTAAACAAGTTGCATTGGATATGGCGCTTAATGTATTACATGGAGAAAAAATTCCCGAATTTAAAGCATGGTTTGATGCTGAATTTGGAGTAATTGAAACGTTACCTAAAACATATCCTCCAAAATTAGTGCTGCCATCGTCTTCAACAAAATTTAATGAATTTACACTGACTAACAATCTTCATCCATTGTATGACAAATTAACCGATTTAATTGCAGTGCGTGATTTTAAACAAACCACAACGGACAAGCGAGTCCAATCAGGCGGTATTTCAGGACTTGTTATTGAGGGTAATCCAGGTAATGGGAAAAGTCATTTTATTAAACAATATTTATTGTCATATGGGTTTCATGAAAAGAAAATTACTGAACAAGACTCGGTGACTATTCATGTTGGCTCATCAAAGCATTTTTATTATCTGCCGGCAGGATTAAGTCTTGACTTAAAATCCAAGCTACTCAATCTCGCGTTTCATGAAGGTGCAGTTGTGATCGTTGATGAGATTAATGCATCTGACATGTTAGAGTTATTGGAGCTACAAATTAATGCTTTATTGATGGGAGAGGATTTAGATGGGAAAAAAGCAACTAACCCAGGCTTTACCTTATTAGGCACGCAAAATTCAATTGCCATGGCAGGACGAAAGGAAGCTAGTTTAGCAGTTCAACGTCGATTGCTTCACTGTATATTCCCAGATTATGAACCCATCGACATGCATCAAATTGTCATGGATAAAGGGCTAGATAGATTAAGTGCTTATCATCTGGTGGTCCAGTATCTCGAGGCAAAGGCGATCAACAAAGATGGAACGCCAACATTTAGAGAATTAATGCGTCGAACGACGCAGCTTGTTGATCATAAAGTTGAATTATCACAATGGATTCGATACCCAAAACTTGGATTAGCTTTGATTGATTGTTTGCAACCAATGGATTCATTTGATCAGTTTCTGATGAAATCCATCATGACATTTGGTGTGGAGCACTTTTTTATTCAAGATCAGAAAAAACAGCTCTATTTGACGGAAAAATCACGACAATTAGTGAGTTGCGACATACCGGAACCGATACATCGTGATTATAAAACAACGTTACGGGTTGTATTATATCAATTGCTTGAAAAAAACAAGCAAATTTTTCCAGGTGATTCAGCATTTAAAGACTTACAAACTCATGTTTATTTACTGAGTGAAAAAAAGGTTCAAGACAATAAGCTTTACCAATATGAACTAGCAAAATTAGATGCCGAATATATGATGCATAAGACTTTACAGAATGTAACCGAGGCTAAAAATAATGCAAAAAAAATATTGTCAAGAGGTCATGATTTGGTGATGAGTTGGTTAGGTTCTACGACGTTTAAAACGCTCATTACATTATTAGAAAAGAAATACAATGACGCAATAGAGGTGCATGCTCAAAAAGAGCAAGAGTATCTTGATCAGTTACACGTCGTAAATCAAATTGAAACCGCATTGAATAAAATACAACGTTTACCATCAATTACAGGTAGCACGCCTAGGCTATTTAAGCATCAACAAGCGGATGTGAAGCACGGCGATGAGCAGCTACATGTGAAACATAAGAAATAGCATAGCGTGTTTTAAATCATTTACAACGTAAACTCGTCACCCAAATACACCGATCGAACTTGCTGATTAGCTAAAATTTTTTCCGGAGAACCTTCGCAAAGAATTTTACCTTCATTCACAATGTATGCACGCTGGCAAATGTCGAGAGTTTCTCGTACGTTATGATCGGTAATGAGAACACCAATTTGCTTATCGCACAAATGCGTGATAATTCTTTTTATATCGAGGACCGAGATGGGATCAACGCCTGCAAATGGTTCGTCTAATAATATAAATTCAGGCTCAATCGCTAATGCTCTTGCAATTTCAACACGGCGCCGTTCTCCCCCAGACAAGCTCATACCAAGATTATTACGCAAATGCATGACATTAAATTCTTGTAATAAAGTTTCCAATAATTCTAAGCGTTTCTCTTCGGTGAGATTTTTTCGTAATTGCAGGATTGAAAAAATATTGTTTGCTACGGTCATTTTACGAAAAATTGAAGCTTCCTGTGGGAGATAACCAATGCCTAAACGTGCTCGTTGATGCATTGCCGTTTTAGTGACATCTGTTTCATTTAAAATGATCTGTCCCTTATCACATGATTGCAAGCCGACGATCATATAAAAACAGGTTGTTTTACCTGCACCATTGGGTCCCAATAAGCCAACGCATTCACCACGTTTAATATGAAGGCTAATGTCATTGACCACAGTCCGTGATTTGAATGATTTTTTAATATGATGAACTGATAATTCGCTCATGACGTTGCGTTTCCTTGAGTACGAGAGGAGGGCGCTTGTAAAAAGGTAGACACCGCATTTTTTTCTGTTGGTTGTGCTGATGTGTTTGCTTTTTCCGGATGAAAAATAATGACAGTTCGCTCATTATTTTTTTGTTCAGATGTCACGTGCTGATGCAAGGTATCATAGTTAATGATGGGTGCGGAAAACGAGTTTGTACCTTGTTCGACATGAGCATGGCCTACAAGCTGAATCAGATGCTTTTCAGGATAGTAGTAAATTGTATCAGCATACGCATGCAACATGGGTTTATTAACGGCAACAAGTACCCAGTAGTGGGCTTGCTGTTTTGTGTCGCCACTGATCACTGCTTTGACCAATTGATTTTTAGCATTGCTTTCTGTGATTGCTTTGGCTGCGCGGATGTGTGTTGTACCTTGGTCTAATTCAACGTGATTTAGAAATTCACCTTGATGAGTTTCTTGATTAATGTCCGCTGAACCAGCACGCATTTCAAGCACTGCTTGATTATCCTCAGGAAGAGCAAATGTGGCGGTGATGGGACAACAACATATCATGACCAAAACGAGAGTTTGTAGAAAGCTTTGCAAATTAGCTTTGATGCGGTTCATAATGACCTCGAGTATTACTCAGCAACTGAACTCTGTTTTCAGCAAGATAGGCTTTCATTCCGGTGGATTGCATTTGGTTATGTGCTTGCGTGAGTGTCACTTCTTTCAATGTGGTCGCTAATTTTTCTTTAGGAAAATACGTGATTTCTTCAGTTTTTAGGATGGTTTCTTCGGATTGTTTATCATGATGCTGATGAACAATGACGTGCTGACTGAAAGTAATTTGTTGTCCACCATGCAAAGCGGTTGCGTGATTTGCATGGATTTCCCATGGCGGCTGTTTATCTTCTTTGACTAATATATGGGGTGTGGTGAGTAAGTGAGTATTATTTTCAGGTATATGCTGCATGAGAGGGGTTTGTAAAAAATGAGTTAACTGACCTTCGGCATTAAATTGCCGCACAGCCAGATCAGTGACTAACGTATCAATTGTCGTTGTTAATGTATGACGATCCAACGTGATCTTGATAGGGTTTGAAGATAGCACAAAATACCAAACAGAACAGGCAATAGATACCGCAGCTACCACCAACCAACCGATCTGTTTGATTGCAGTCATCATGTATTTAAAAACCGTGCTAGTGCTTTATCCATCATGTCTTGAGCATTTAAAATAAAGTCGCATGCTTCGCGAACTCCACCACGCCCGCCGTGTAATTCGGTATTCCAATCAGCATTTTTTTTCACAACGCCAACTGCATTCGATACAGCAATACTAAATCCCACTTGTTTCATAATCGGTAAATCCGGTAGATCATCGCCAATATAAGCAATTTCATCATCTTGCAATGCAAGTCGGGATTTAAGCTCCTGATACGCCTGCTGTTTGTTAATTTGACCTTTGAAGTAGTGATTAATACCCAATAGCTTCATGCGATGATCAATGACTGCATTAGCCGAGCCAGTAATAACCGCCACTTCGATGTTAGCTGACATTAGTAATTTTAATCCAAGGCCATCCTGAATATTAAAGGCTTTCAATTCATTACCGGTGTTATCGATGAAAATCAATCCATCGGTTAAAACACCATCCACATCACATATCACGCATTTAATTTTCTTGGCTTTTTCAATTAGTTTATTCATCTGCACATCTCATTAGTAAACACCCGCACGCAGCAGGTCATGTAAATGGACAACACCAGTAGGTCGATGATCATCATCGACTACCACAAGCGAGGTAATACTGTGATTTTGCATCAAAGACAATGCTTCTGCTGCTAACAAACCTGGACGAATAGTTTTGCAGTTGCGACTCATCACTTCACTTAATGAGGTCGAGTTAATATCATATTCTTTGGTAAGTGTACGACGCACGTCACCATCTGTGTAGACGCCTCGCAAATAACCCTGATCGTCCACAACGCAAGTCATCCCTAATTTTTTGTCAGTTACTTCAATTAACGCATCACGAATTGAAACGCGTTCATTGACAATAGGTAGTGCATCATTTCGATGGAGTATTTCATCAACGCGCAGCAGCAATCGTTTACCTAAAACACCGCCAGGATGTGATAATGCAAAGTCTTCCGCGCTGAATCCACGTACTTGCAATAAAGCAATCGCCAATGCATCGCCCATGACCAATGATACTGTCGTGCTAGTGGTTGGTGCTAAACCAAGCGGACATGCCTCATGTTCCACACTAATATCTAAATTAACAGTGGCGGTTAGTGCCAAAGTGGACTGAGGATTTCCCGTGAGTGTAATGAGCGGTACATCAAGTCGTTTAAGTAGCGGGAGTAGAACAATTAACTCTTGTGTTTGACCAGAGTTAGAAATTGCAATGACAACATCTTGACGAGTAATCATACCAAGATCACCATGACTTGCTTCACCAGGATGCATAAAAAAAGCGGGTGTCCCGGTACTGGATAATGTGGCAGCAATTTTATTAGCAATATGACCCGATTTCCCCATGCCTGTCACAACGACGCGACCTTTGCATGCGATCATTAATTCGCATGCTTTTTCAAAGTGATCCCCAATGCGTTGGGTTAATTGAAATATGGCTTGTGCTTCTGTTTCGATAACTGCCAAACCGAGGTTACAAAATTTCATGAGAGATGCAGTGTGTTCTGAAGTTACTATTTACGGATAGTACCATTATGCGAACCAGAAATGAAGGTTAATCAAAATATGATGAATAGATACAAAAATTGTACCATAGATCCTGTTTTTAAAAGATTTTATCAATCCACATTGGAAATACTAGCATACACGAGTGTATAATCTAAAAGGATATCGTCATTAGGATTAAATGGTATGAATGATAATTTGGTGGAAATCACCAATTTAACGTTTGGTCATCAAGAACGACTGATTTTTGATGGCGTGAATATTAAAGTAAAACGCGGAAAAATTACCGCAATTATGGGTCCTAGTGGCAGCGGTAAAACAACATTACTGCGTCTAATCGGCGCGTTATTAACACCTGATTCAGGTCAAATTTTAGTTAATAAGCATAATATCCATCAATTACCTCACAAGTCATTGTACGCATTGCGGCGAAAAATGGGTTTGCTGTTTCAAAATAGTGCTCTTTTTACCCATCTCTCTGTCTTTGATAATGTCGCTTTTCCACTGCGTGAGCATACCGATTTAAATGCGGCAATGTTACGTGATTTAGTGTTAATGAAATTAGAAGCTGTGGGATTACGAGGTGCAGCAAAATTAATGCCGGCCGAATTATCAGGCGGTATGGCCAGACGTGTGGCACTTGCCCGTGCCATTGCCCTCGATCCTGAATTAATGATGTATGATGAACCATTTACTGGACAAGATCCCATTTCAATGGGCGTTTTAGTTCGCCTAATTAAACGTCTTAATCAATTATTACAAATCACAACCATTATTGTGTCTCATGATGTGGAAGAAACTTGTTCTATTGCGGATTATATTTATCTTATCGCCAATGGGCGAATTATAGGTGAAGGGGAGCCCAACGTACTTATGCAATCAAAACAACCTGAGGTACATCAGTTTATGCATGGCGAAGCCGATGGTGTTGTGCCGTTTCATTATCCTGCAAGACCTTATACCGAGGAGTTATTAGATGCTTGAATTCATCGAGCGTGTGGGACAATCCACTGTCGATAAATTGCAGTTGTTTGGAAGTTCTGGATTTTTTTTACTGCGTGTGATTTTTAGAAAACCGGATGTTGTGCGACTGTGGCCTGTTTTACGAAATCAATTATATTTTGTTGGTGTGTTATCGTGTTTAATCATTGTTGTTTCGGCACTGTTTATCGGTATGGTCGTTGGGTTACAAGGTTATAATACCTTGAGAAAATTTGGTGCAACTAGCCAACTCGGACAATTATTGGCTCTTAGTATCGCTCGAGAACTCGGGCCTGTGATCAGCGCACTATTATTTGCTGGTCGTGCAGGCTCAGCGTTGACTGCTGAAATTGGTTTAATGAAGGCAACTGAGCAGTTAGCCAGTATGGATATGATGGGTGTTGATCCGCTAGGACGGATTATTTATCCACGATTTTTGGCAGGACTCATTGCGCTGCCTGTGTTGGGATTAATTTTTTCGGCAGTGGCTGTGTATGGTGGTTATTTTGTTGGCGTACAATGGTTGGGGGTTGATGCAGGAAGCTTTTGGTCAAACATGCAAGCAGCCGTTGATTTTCGTATTGATGTTTTGAGTGGTATTATCAAAAGCATCGTGTTTGCATTTTTAGTGATTTGGATTGCAGTTTTTCAAGGCTATACCTGTGTGCCAACAGCGGAAGGTATTAGTCAGGCGACAACGCGGACTGTGGTGTATTCTTCATTAGTGATTTTGGGATTTGATTTTTTATTGACGGCAATGATGATCGGGGGTTGGTAAATGGGTAAACAACGTGAGCGGTATATCAATATTAGCGTCGGTTCTTTTATGCTGTTTGGACTGCTCGCCCTGTTTGTAATGGTCATGAAAGTGAGTGGCATTACTAGCTTTAGAGCGGGGGCTCTTTATCCTGTGACAGCAGATTTCACCGACATTGGTGGTTTGAAAGTACGTGCACCGGTGACCGTTGCAGGAGTTAAAGTGGGTGAGGTAACGCGTATCGAACTACAACCTGACCAATTGAATGCCAAAGTCACCATGATGCTAAGCTCAGATAAGCCCATTCCTTACGATGATGTATCAGCACGAATTTTAACGGAAGGGCTATTGGGTTCAAATTACATCAGCATTGTGCCTGGTTTTGATGACGGTGAAGATGCGAACCATCCCTATTTACGTTCTGGCGATGTCATTGCGAAGACACAAGAAGCGATCATTCTGGAAAATTTAATTGGACAATTGTTGTTTAACATTAAAAAATAGGTGAATCATGAATAGAATTAAAGCGATCATCCTGTTGTTCAGTGCCGTGTTGACCAGCACTTGTTTTGCTCAATCATCACCTGTACCTATGCTTGAAAATTCATCATCGCAAATTATTACAGCTTTAAAGCAAAATCAAAGTAATCTGAAATCAAATCACCAAATTGTTTATCAAGCTATCCAACGATATTTGCTGCCACATGTTGATTTGACGGGTATGTCACGCTCGGTTCTTGGGCGACAAGCATGGGATCGCGCAACCAGTGCTGAGAAGCAGGCGTTTACACAAGCATTTACAAAATTAGTAGTCCGTACTTATGCAACACCACTTGCGCAGTATTCAGGTGAAACAGTTCGATTTCTACCGATTCGTGGCTCTCTCGATACTCGATTCATTCGGGTGAACAGTGTGATATCACGCCCTAATGGTCAAGCCATTCCGTTAAGTTATAATTTGATTGCTAAGCAAGGTGAATGGAAAATTTATGATCTAAGCGTTGAAGGTGTAAGTTTATTGCAAAGTTTCCGATCTCAATTTGGTGAAATGCTGCAAAATTCATCAATGCATGATTTAATTAAACAAATGAATAACACGCAAAAGGCGGCATAGATCGATCATGAGTAAAGATATTCTATTTAAGCCTTCAAAAGAGCTAACATTCCAAACGGTAGAACCCGATAGGGCGCGATTATTGGCTCATATACAAGATGACTCAATCGAGCATTTGCGGTTTGATTTAAGTCAGGTTAAGCACTGTGATAGTGCTGGCCTTGCGCTGTTAATTGAAGCAAAACGATTATGTGGTCATTATAAAAAATCATTTTCAATTGCTGAAATGACTCAAGAAATACATGCTCTGGCAGAATTTTGTGGCGTTGAAGCTATACTAATGTAAGGAATGAAGTGAGCGATGAGTATTAGTAACGAACAATTGATGACCGAATTAAAACGCGTCCCTGGTGTGGATTATGTCCAGATTGAAGGTGATGGTTACCATTATCAATTGACGATTGTCTCCGATGAGTTCATTGATAAATCAAGAGTCGCGAGACAACAATGGGTCTATGCTGCCTTGAAAGAGCATATTTTATCTGGTGATTTACATGCTATACAAATGAAAACATGGACGAAATCTGAATGGGAGAAGCAACATGGATAAATTAATTATCAATGGTGGGAAACCATTGCATGGTGATGTCGTGATTTCAGGTGCTAAAAACTCAGCACTGCCGATTATGGCAGCCACATTATTGGCAACGGATAACGTCACAATTGCGAATGTGCCTCATCTAAAAGATGTCACAACCATGATGGAACTTTTAGGACAATTGGGCGCTAAACTGGTTGTTGATGAAAAAATGAATGTGCAGGTGGATGCAAATCATGTCAATGATTTGGTTGCGCCCTATGAATTGGTTAAAACCATGCGGGCGTCCATTCTTGTTTTAGGTCCTATGTTGGCTCGCTTCGGCCAAGCCGACGTCTCCTTGCCCGGTGGTTGTGCTATTGGAACACGTCCCGTTGATTTACATTTGAAAGCGTTGAAAGCAATGGGAGCTGATATTAGCGTTAAAAATGGCTACATTAAAGCACGTTGTAAACACGGCCGTTTACAAGGTAAATCCCTAGTATTTGATACTGTGACGGTAACTGGAACAGAAAATATTTTAATGGCTGCTGCATTGGCTGAAGGTAAAACAATCATCAAAAATGCCGCTCGTGAGCCTGAAGTTGTTGATTTAGCGCATTTTTTAACGTTAATGGGTGCTAAAATCACAGGTGCCGGAACACATACCATTGAAGTTGAAGGGGTTGAATCCTTATCAGGCGGTTCATATTCTGTCATGCCTGACCGGATCGAAGCGGGTACCTATTTGACAGCCGCAGCATTAACTCGTGGACAAGTCACGGTCCGACGTGTAAAACCAGATAATTTATTATCAATGCTTTGTAAATTTGAGGAAGCAGGGGCGACGTTAACGATTGGTGAAGACTGGGTTACATTGGATATGCATGGTGGACGACCTATTGCTGTGGACATTTCAACAGCACCATACCCTGGTTTAGCCACTGATATGCAAGCACAATTCATGGCGATGAATACTGTGGCCGATGGCACATCCTCTGTAGTCGAAAATATTTTTGAAAATCGTTTTATGCACGTTCAAGAATTACAACGTATGGGTGCTAAAATTCGTTTAAACGGTAATACCGCTGTGATTACTGGTGTTGATAAATTGACCGGAGCACCGGTGATGGCAACTGATTTACGTGCGTCAGCCAGTTTAATTTTGGCAGGTCTTGCGGCGGATGGCGAAACGACAGTCGAACGTATTTACCATGTGGATCGTGGATATGAGCGAATTGAAGAAAAGTTATCGATGTTGGGCGCTGACATTAAACGGCGTTCTACGCAATGATAACGCGAGATGACCTGGTAAGCTATTTGGATGACTTATTAAGTTGTTCACAATTTCAAGATTATGCTCCGAATGGATTGCAAATTGAAGGCCGTTCCTCCATTCAAACCATTTGTACTGCAGTAACCGCATCGGAAGCCGTCATTGCTGAGGCGCTTAATTACGGCGCCGATGCGTTGATTGCCCATCATGGATTTTTTTGGCGTGGTGAGGAATCTGTCATCACAGGAATGAGACGACGACGCATTGGACAAGTAATCGCCGGCGATTTAAATTTGTATGCTTATCATTTGCCACTGGACTGCCACGCCACACTGGGCAATAATGCATGTCTTGGTCAATTATTGCAACTTAACGCGATCCTGTCTCATGATATAGGAAAGACGGCAAATATATTATGGTCTGGTGAATTCCGAGAAGCAATGACAGCACAAATGCTTATCAAACAAATTGGTGATGCATTGCAACAGCCACCATTGCATATTGCAGGCACGGATAAACTGATTAAACGAATCGCTTGGTGCAGTGGGGCTGCGCAAGATTATATTGAAGATGCGCAGCGCTTGGGTGTCGATGCGTATTTAAGTGGTGAAATTTCGGAACGAACTTATTATCAAGCCCTTGAGTTAAACATGCATTATTTTGCTTGTGGGCATCATGCAACCGAGCGCTTTGGTATTCAAGCATTAGGTACGCATTTAGCAAAACAATTTAATTTAGATCATCAATTTATCGACAGTATGAATCCTGTTTAGTTAAAGTTTTAGGAAGGGATTATGTTATTTTCTAAAAAAGGATATTCACAATTACCCACGCTGGTATTTGATATTCTTGCAATTCCAATAGCCTGGTATTTTGCATATTGGTTACGAGCTAATATGCAATTTCTGCCCAATGAACTTATGGGTACGCAATCCTTGTATACACTACTTACATTGATGGCTATACAAATTGGTTGTTATTTTCATTTTAAAGTGCATCGTGGGCTGTGGCGTTTTGCATCCATCGATGATGTTGAACGCATTATTCGTTCGGTATTGAGTGCGTCAATCTTAGTAATTCCTGTTTTGTATTTATCCATGCTCGATCGTATCCCCCGATCGATTTTGCCACTTTATGCAATCACTTTGGTGACACTGTTATGCGGCGGGCGCATGGTTGTGCGACAGCTTTGGGATAGGCGCTATAGCGCATTGAAAACACATGAAGTCAAACGTGTCTTTATCATTGGAGCAGGGCAAGCAGGGGAAAGTTTGCTTCGGGATTTAAAACGTTCATCAGGTTATCAACCTATTGGTCTTTTGGATGATAATTTAAATAAACGTGGCTTGGATATTCATGGTGTTCGCGTACTCGGTGCCATTGCGGAATTACCACAGCTGGTTTTGCAACATCGCATCGATTTAATTTTCATCGCCATTCCTTCAGCGGGTTCGAGCGTGATGCGCCGCGTGGTCAATTACTGTGAATTATCAGGTATTCCGTTTCGAACGCTACCTAGTATTCAAACCATCGCTTCAGGACGTGTCGAAGTCAATGCTCTACGAACGGTAAATATTGAAGATTTGCTTGGTCGTGACCAAGTCTCGATTCATTGGGACAAGATTGCCACTAGCATTCAACATAAACGCGTTTTAGTGACGGGTGGTGGTGGTTCCATTGGTTCTGAGTTGTGTCGGCAAATTGCTTCATTTAAACCATCCAAACTGCTCATACTTGATAATAATGAATTTAATTTATATCGAATCGAACAAGAATTTAAAACCAAATATCCACAAACTGTCATTGAATTAGCGCTCCTGAATGTCACAGATGTGGTGGGAGTCGATCAAATATTCCATACGTTTAAACCCGAAATTGTATTTCATGCTGCTGCTTATAAACATGTACCCATGCTTGAAGATCAAATTCGTGTGGCTGTGCATAATAATGTTATTGGTACACAAGTGATTGCAGAAGCAAGTGTAAAGGCACAGGTGATTAAATTTATTTTAATTTCCACTGATAAAGCGGTAAATCCGACTAATGTGATGGGTACTACAAAACGTGCAGCAGAAATTTATTGTCAGAATCTAAATGCACGAGTTGCAACGCAATTTATTACCGTGCGATTTGGAAATGTTCTAGGTTCAACAGGCAGTGTAGTGCCTTTATTTCAACAACAGCTTGAACAAGGCGGTCCATTAACGGTAACTCACCCTGATATGCAGCGTTATTTCATGACCATTCCAGAAGCAACACAGCTTATTTTGCAAGCGACGGTGAATGGTCGCGGCGGCGAGATATTTGTGTTGGACATGGGGGAACCCATTAAAATTAACTATTTAGCAGAGCAGATGATCCGATTGGCTGGGAAAGAACCGGGGAAAGATGTGGAAATTCAATATACCGGGCTCAGGCCAGGTGAAAAACTATTTGAAGAGTTATTTCACGATTCTGAATTACTCGTCGAAACAGAACATGAAAAGTTATTTCAAGCCCAATTTCGAGAAATTGATTGGCATGAATTAACAGAGGTCTTCAAGCTCATTAATCATGCTTGTGCTGCTCAACAGCAGGATGAGTTATTATTCTTACTGAAAAATTTAGTCCCCGAGTTCAGGACGAAAATAAATCCCCTTCGTTCCGAGCTCAGCGAGGAATCACCGGCCTAAACGATTGATGGAACATTCATCTTGCCCAATGCTTGCGAATCGTAAGGGCGTCCGATGGATGCCCTGAGACACTAAATTACTCAACAGAAGGAATGAAATCATGAAGACTCCGGCAAAACAACTACGCCGCTCTTATAAAAACAAAATGATTGCAGGCGTCTGTGCAGGATTAGCGACCTATTTTAATATCGATCCAACGTGGATGCGCCTCATATTTATCGGCTGTTTGCTGCTAGGTGGCTCGGCCATTCTTGTCTACTTGATCATGTGGTTGGTTATACCGATGGATAAACGAATTTAGGAGTGATTAAGATGGCTAAAGATTCGAATTATGTATTGTCTGTTGGCAAACAATTTGAAGAACGCTTAATGCGTCTTAATGCATTTTCTAATCCATATTCAGCGGCTTTTGTGCTGCGCAATGGCCTAAAAAAGGGCGACTGCGTGCTCGATGTCGGTTGTGGCATCGGAGAGTTTACCTGCTGGCTTGCCGAACAAGTTGGCCCTAAAGGGCAGGTTATTGCAATTGATATCAGTACTGAGCAGTTAGAATTAGCTAAGCGACGTGCAAATGAAAGAAAGCTAGCTAATATTCAATTTGTTGAGTTATCCATTTATGAGTTGGCCACAATGAATCAACAGTTTGATGTGGTTTACTCTCGCTATGTGATCGATCATGTCGTTGAACAACAACGTGCCTTGCAAGCGATGTCACAAGTCATGCGTGATGGTGGTATCATGTGTTGTGAAAGTTCAGCCATAAATACCCGAACGGCCTTTTCATATCCTACAATCCCAGCTCGAGACATTCTGCATCAGTGGTTTGACAGTTTGCGTCGACTAACCATCTATAATTCAGAGCTCGGCCTGCGTCTACCGAGTATGATGCGACAATTAAATTTACAACAGATCAGTATTGATATCGTTCAACCTACTTTAAAAACATATTACCAACGCGAACATGAATTGCTTATTTTGGATGAGTGTCGACAATCATTTGTTGATCAGGGCCTGACAACCCAAGGTGAAATTGAAACCATAAGAAAAACAATTGCCGCGGCAATTGCTAATGAAAAAATAGAGTTTTTCTGGTTTAAGGTTGCACAAGTTTCTGCTGTAAAATCATAGTGAATTTACACATAGATACTATGTAGAAAAGAAAAAGCCACATCAACGAGACATACTAATTTTTTGAAGGAATCAGATCGTTTAGTGGGAATGACAGCTGAACTCGCCCATGCTGACTTATTAGCAGATCCTTTCGAGCATGAGTGCCATTAATTTACCCAACCATTTTCTTCGCAAGTTCCGCTACATGACGTCCCTGCGATGTGGCAATTTGCAATTCAATTGCTGAAGGTTGACGACTGCCATCAGCACCAGCAATTGTTCCTGCGCCATAGGGTGAGCCGCCGCGCATATTACTGATATCCGTGATGCCTTTTTCCGAATAAGGAACTCCCACTAAAATCATGCCATGGTGAATTAATGTATTCCAGAATGAAAGAATAGTTGACTCATTCCCACCACCTGTTCCGGTGGAGGTAAACACGCTACCAAATTTACCAATCAACTCACCTTTGACCCACATGCCACCCGTTTGATCCAGAAAATTTCGCATTTGCGCTGCCATATTACCAAATCGAGTTGGGGTACCAAAAATAATCGCGTCGTAGTGCGCCATATCTGAAGGCCGAGCCACAGCTGCCGCTTGATTTAATTTAACACCCGCCTTTTTAGCGATTTCCTCAGGCATGGTTTCTGGTACTCGTTTTAAGTCAACCTGCACACCCGATACGTTCTGAGCACCTTTAACAACTGCCTGCGCCATGGTCTCAATGTGTCCATAGCTTGAATAATACAACACTAAAACCTTAGCCATCACTCGCTCCTTGTGAAGAGACTTGAAATCCCGCCAATCTGCATCATTGTACGGATCTTGATAGGTCACTATAACACTTCCAATAATTACGTCTATACTCAAATTGAGACAACACTGGATCGAGAACAGACTTTGTCTGTAATTTAAAAGATACACATGACATGATCTTGTCCTGTCAAATACCACACACTTTATGCTTACAAAATAGGCTAATCATTCAAAATTAGTCTATAGTTATCAATATGGATGATATAAGATCGAAATAAGGACATGCAATGAGCAATAAACCACTGTTAATTTTAGCAGTTGTTTCGGTTTCGTTGACGTTGAACCCTGCACAACACCTGCAAGCGAAAGAAATCAATACGGTGATGAATGACATTATGCCATCAGCCATTTTACATCAGGTTTATCCTAAAGCAACCAACGACCAACTCATTCAAATTAAAACCATGCTATTTAACAATCACCTCAGTAAAGCCGTCATCAACAAAGTATTATCTGTATTGCGATGCAGTGCAAATTCAACACATGAACGAGATGATATTTTAACTGTGATCGATTATTCACTGCCCAGCAATGAAAAACGCCTGTGGGTTTTTGATTTAGCGAATTATAAACTCTTATATAATACGTATGTATCTCACGGTATTAAGTCAGGGGTGTTGGCATCCAATCATTTCTCCAACAAACACGATAGTAAAGAAAGTAGTATTGGTGTATATAAAACCGACAAACCTTATTATGGTCGTCATGGCTTATCCCTAAAACTCAGCGGATTAGATTACGGATTTAATGACAACGCCGATAGTCGGGCAGTGGTCATGCACGGTGGATGGTATGTGGATGAAGATTTTATTAAACGATACGGCCGAGCAGGGCGGAGCTGGGGATGTCCTGCTGTACCATCAGCTTTAACCAAACCCATCATAGATACCATTAAAGGTGACTCGTTATTTGTTGCTTACTATCCTAGCGACAGCTGGTTTGGTAAATCACGGTTTTTGAAATGTGATTATGTGCCTGCGACGCAATATGAAACTGGGGTTAATCAATCCATTGATGAAATAGAGCAACGCGATGAAATCTTATTTGCTGATACTCACCAAAAAGATAAACTGTCAGATAGTACACCGGTTATTGTCATTTCCGCCAATTGTTATGAGCGAATATTTCATCATTCAGCCCCATTGACTCGTATGCTGAGGCGACAAATGAATCATTTGGAATACGTGGCTTTAAATGCACAAGAATTACAAAGCATTGCCAACAACATGGATACAACCATGACACCAGACGATACAATGATTTATTTTGTAGTAGCCGATGTTAAAATGGAGCGTGGTTATTACGTGACAGAGATGCGTGTTGTCAATCAAGGTCACATTATGGATCTGAAATCAACCTCAAATTCACCTGAAAATCCCAGCTATGTCATTAATTTAGAATCTAAAAATGGCATAGATATTAAATCCTCTAAACGATTCCTTCGCTGGATTGGATTGTGATTGTTTTTTGTTAAAATAATCACAATAACCGGTGTCTTTTTAAAATTAAACGGTATAATCGACCTCAAAAATTTCAATGTGTTTTATAAGGAGTTTGAGATGTTGAAAAAAACCGTTCCTGCAGTTGTATCTCGCGTTGTAACACAATCATTCACACGGAATTTATCCACCAACACGAACATGTCAGTCCTGCCGAGTACGTTAGCCATGCTAAGTACTCTAAAAAATTCAACATTTGGTTTAAAAAACACTCCTGTAGCAGCTCCACATCATAAACTCACAGCACAACAACATTCAGTTTCTACGAGCGGTACCACTGCAAACAACTCATCATCGACGGTTAAGCACTATGTTTCACCTTATGAAATTAAATCGCCATTGCAGTTTATAGTGATTCATAACCGCTCCAATAATGCGGTTAATTTTGCCATCCGGAAATTAAAAGAAGCGTGGCCAGAACTACAAATCATCCAAGTTGTCCATAATCAACACGAACCCATTTATGGTGCTGATCATGTTGTACGGATTACCGATTGGACTTCTATGTCTGATTTTAAAACACAATTTGACAAATTGGCTGTAGGGTTAGCGCCATTGCGTCATAGCATGGCTAAAGGCTTAGTGGGCTTTTATCCAGTGTATTCGACTCAAGCGGAAGACCCTGTTTGGGCAAGACAAGCCATTGCCGCGGGTTTTCAATGGATTGGTGCAGCACCTGAAACCATGGAAGGCTTAGAAAAAATTGAATATAAAAATAAATGCACTGAATTAGGTATTCCAACAGCACCTTATGTTGTGCTTGATGCGCCTAAGCAAGATATAGCACATGCAACGCCAGAAGAAAAAGAAGCTACTAAAGAAAGCGCCATACAACACATGGCCCAACAATTAGTGGAGCGCCATCAGGCTTCTCCTGAATTGGCCAATCAACCCGTTTTTGTTAAACACAACAATGGCGGTGGGGGCCGCGGAAGTAAAAAAGTACAGCATATGAATCTTGAGAGTGCGCTCGAAGCAATTCGTAAAGTAGTCAAAGACACGGGCGGAAATGTAGAAGGTGTTTATGCGGAATTAGCGCTTGATTTTGAAGGCGCTTTAGTTCAGCAAATTGAAATTGAACGTGATGCAACCAGTGCTGTAAAAGGTGCTCGTCTTGTTTACTTTAATCGTGAAAATCAAAAAGTAAGTGAATTTGGCTTCACCGACGAATCTATTCTTGAATTCCTTCCCCGTGAAGTGTACGCGGCCTGCCGTGATGCATCCAGCAAACTATTTGCAGCAACGCCCTACAATAATCGTGGTACCAATGAAATGTTGATCGTAAAAGACAAACACGGTCAATGGAAAATCTATGCGTTAGAATTTAACAAACGCGTGCAAGTGGAAAATGAAGCATTAAACAATTTATATTGTGACCACTTGGGACGAATCGTGAATGTCCCAGCCGAACAAGTGATGCGTTCATTGGGATATCCTGCACCGCAGGATGCTGATCGACGTCCAACAGGTGTTAACGTGATGGTTCATTTACGTCTGTTAAGCTCAAATGTCACCGCTGATAAAGGCTCGTTGTATCATAATGATGTCATCATTGACGGCGCGTTTTATCCTCAAGATGCGGATGTGCAATTTGTTCCTGGTGCTGTGAATATAACTTCTGATCCTCAAATAGGCCGCGCATTGATTAAGGCAACCCATTGGGAAGATGCTTGTGATAAATTGGCTGATTTTGCTTCAAAATTTCAGTTTTATGGGTACAACACGGAAAAATCAACCTATTTTGACTTCATTCGTAAACTAGCTGCAAACCCTCGATTTCGTGCAAAATCCTTGGGATGCAATCAAACGATTGAGGTATTAGCCGATACACCGGTTGAACCCGGCGTCATGCAAAAAGTGATGCGAACATTAACCACCACAGTTACACCCATGCTGATTGCCGATGCAACCTCCTCACCACGGCATGGCTACCGTCCAGGAGCAGGCATTGAAGGACAAGCTGATGTCACGCCAGTGCAATTAAAAAATCTGAATGCATACATGGATGATTTGGCGGCGGAACCCATTTCAGAAACGCCGTTTTCTCGTTTCCTAAACCACCAAGATTATAATCGCTATATTTTGGAACTAAAAAGCCAGTTAGATAATCATGGCGGCGGAACGATCTCGGTGATGCGCGACGTATTACAATCGTCTTTTGATCAAGAATCGGCATTAATACAACCTGCCATGACCCAAATCGCCGAGCGATTATTAGCGGCAACGGGTTTTCATGTTGGTAACGAGCAGGGCGGGGCACAATATCAGTCTTTCCTAGTGCGAAATGGCGATTGGATGGCCGCACTTGAAGCTGGATTACCTGCTAATATGCCCGCACACTCATTAACTCGTTCCAAATGGTTAAATGGATTAAAGGCAAAACCTCGTGAATACCAAGCCTTTTATTTTAATGTGATCGCAGCCGAAGTATGTCGCCATTATGGCGTATCAACGGATATGAAACCGTTTATTCCATGGATGCCTTATAACTTTCATGCCGGCAACCATCCTAGGCAAGATATCACGACACGTGAAATGTTGCGTGCTGGATTGGCAGTGATTCCAAGCTGGGCATGGGATCCGCGTTATACTCACGAACACTTCACCGGTTGGGTAAATCGTCAAATCGATACTTTTGAACAAGAAAATAAACCTTTGTCACAAATTCGGATTAAAAATCCTGGTCAAGGGCCCGATTGGACGGCCGATGTGATGGTGGATATGGTTCAAACGATTCGTCAGATATTTGCAAGTCGTGATTTATCTGATCCATTAATTATGATTCATAACCATAATTTTGCCGGTGCTGATGTGATTGCTGCCGAAGCGATTCGCCGTTGTCAGCGCGATTTAAAATACTCATTCTTGATCATGGATTCAGCTCCTCCTGGCACGTCACATAATTCAAATTTAATTATTGCTCGTCAGTTCAAGCTTACTGCTGAGGAGCGTGAAAAATTAATTCGTGCTAATCTGGGGAATCATCTCCTTTTACAATTGGTGAATCGATTTAATAATCAGCAAATTATTAATGTGTATCAAGATCCGTACTCATTGCGCGCAGGTGGCACCAATTCCTCTGATATTAGCAGTATGAACGAAATGAAAATCGCTTTGAAGTATATGAATGAAGCTATTACATTAGGACGTGTAAGCAGTGGTTTAGGCACTGAAGTAACACCCAATTCAGAATTTATTAAACTATTGGGCATGGCTATTTGGAAGTGTGATGGTATTAATCCCAAAACACCGCAAGCAGTTATTGATTATATTCATCAAGGTGGTCAATTAGAAGTTAGTTTAGATGTGTTGATTGCGCTGCAAGAGTGGGAAACACTGCTCCCTCGCCCAGCCATTGTTGATCAGCTTCTCATCAATCATGGTATGACGCCTCATCCCAAAAATGCGGATGCATTGATGAATAAACCATTGGACATTGAGGCAGAACGAGCGAAGTTACAGTCAAAAATTCCACGTACAAAAGTCACCGATCGTGTTTTGTCAACGGTTGTTGGGTTCGATGATATTGGTCAAAACTCATTAATCGCACGCGATACTGGATTAGATATCACACCGCTGATGTCTTGTCCTGAGTTTGTTCATAATCGACATAAAAAAGTGGGTGATAGTTTTACTATTTATGGTAAAAAAGTAACTGTTTTGCGACTCGTGACAAACGAAAAGGCAGGTACTGTCGAAGTTGACTTCAATGTATCAGACCGTATTATTCGTATGTATGGCATCGATCCTAATCCTAAAAAGAATGCTGCTGTTAAAAAGGTGCAGCTGGTCACAGATAAAAAAAGAGAAATTGGTGCACCATGGACTGGACGGTTAAATTCCTTATTCGTCGTACCAGATCAGGTATTGAAAAAAGGTGATGAAATTGCTTCACTTGAAGCAATGAAGCAGACCTATGACATACGTGCAACAGCTGACATGGAAGGTAAAAAAATAACCACTGTTTTAGTTAAGCCTGGAGATAACGTCGAAGTTGATGAAGTGATAGCAACGTTCAAACCGAGTTAAAATTCACATACCCAAGATTTAAGGAGCACAACCATGAAAGTCACTCAGCGTTTACGGTACGAGATTAACTCAGGCAATATCCTTGTCGCTCCGGGTGTATTCGATGGATTATCCGCCTTACTTGCAAAGCGAGCGGGGTTTTCTGTGCTATATGCCAGCGGGGGAGCCATCGCACGCAGTGCGGGGTATCCTGACATCGGTTTATTAACCATGACAGAAGTATGCTCGGTTGTCTCGCATATTGTAAATGTCACCCAATTGCCCGTGATCGCTGACGCGGACACTGGTTTTGGTAATGCACTGAATGTGCGGCAAACTGTTCAGGCATTTGAACGAATTGGTGTGGCTGGCATTCATATTGAAGATCAAACATTTCCTAAACGTTGTGGGCATTTAGATGATAAATCATTGATTTCCACGAATGAGATGTGCCAAAAAATATCCGTGGCACGCCGCAGTGTGTCTGATCAAGATTTCATAATCATCGCCCGAACAGATGCCATCGCCGTTGAAGGATTTGATGCAGCACTTGCTCGAGCAAAAGCTTACCAAGGTGCTGGAGCGGACATGATTTTTGTGGAAGCACCCGAAACAATTCAACACATTGAAGTAATTGCCAAAGAAATAAAGGGACCTAAGTTAATCAATATGTTTCATGGAGGGAAAACGCCAGTGGTTCCTGTCACACGATTGCAAGAGTTAGGTTATCACGTCGTGATTATCCCATCCGACTTACAACGTGCTGCAATTAAGGCTATGCAAACAACGCTAGCTACAATTTATCGTGATGGTAACAGTCAAGCACTTGCCGAACAACTCACATCATTCAAAGAGCGCGAAGATATTGTCGACACTAAAGCGTATTTGGAACTTTTGCATCCTTAGCTGAATTTGAACTAGAATTAATTCGTGCACGATGCAAAAGGGTGCCGTCCTAAAGGGATGTCTCAATCAGCCATAGAAAAACAGGATACTTAATAAGCAATTTGCAAAAAAAGCATACCTGTATAAAAATAGATGATCAATTAGGGATTTCAAAAACGACGTGTATCTCCCCAGCACGTAAGGATCTCCTGAATGACTTTATATTTGTATTTAAGATATAGGAACGTTAGTATTGATGAAAAACAAGTTAAATATATCGATTAATTATGCGTCGTTATACGAATGACAAATCTGGTATCGATAATAATTTACGAGAGTCTTGGTTAATTTGCTTATCCGCGAGTTATTGTCAAATCTGGTGTACAGCGTCAGGCGGCCTTCCTGTCTAGTTGATCGATTATGGCTACATTAAACTATACCTTCTTTGTGGAACCAGCTTCGGCGCATAGTTAACAGGACCCAACGGAGTTTTTCATTAGGAATGAAAAACCCCGGGATTCCTTTTTTATATATAAGGTCTACTGTTTGATCGGCAGCTTTTTTGGCAACGGCCTTCTGATCTGGTGTATAATTTTCAGGCTTTACAGGAAGGACTATTGTGATAGTGTCCTCTGCTTGTTCAATAATTTCAAATTTAACATCAGGGATGCTGGAGGCGTCAACACCATGCAACTCACACATCGCTTGTTTAGGATTTTTTATCACATGAGAACGATATTCCAGATCATTTTTTAAACGATTATAAAAATCCTCTAAACAATATAAATTTATCATAATTTTATACCTCCATTTCTGGCGTACTATTACGTAGCTTAAATATATTAAATTTAAGCGCCGCAGGTATAAGCCACGTAAAGAAATTACCGCATTTTGTATCTTTAGATTTTCAATATGCCATTATCATGCTTCCGATAGCTGCCGCAATTTCTTGCCTTATGA